>WPCK01335994.1_pt1 | contig 112714 bp, 100 predicted proteins | sample 5399851 | NCBI WGS metagenome assembly WPCK01 (sample SAMN12869471, study PRJNA574797) | sludge metagenome | isolation source: wastewater treatment of pH11 | place: China:Beijing | collected 2019-05-20 | reverse complement strand
CAGAATGAGATCGTACCCACTGGACCTCTTTGTCTCCAGGAACCGATTGCGCGATGAACTCAGATTCTTCGGGTAGGCATAGCCTGTCGGAGTCCACACCCACCACAACGGTCTTGGCGGTAATCGCTTTCAATGCTTCGTGTGCACCACCACGTCCTCGACCAACATCGTGCGACATGAACGCTCGCGTCAACGTCCTGTACGAGTTTGCATCAAATCGATATACGAACTTCTTGCCCTGATGTTGGAGGTAGGACTGAACTGCGTATCGCCCACCATTCCAAGGGTCCTCGTCTCCCTGGCTTGCCTGACCAAAACGTTGGCCAAATTCATAAGCCGAACGGTATGTCGTCTGGGCGATCTGTCTAGCAATCGAAAGCCCCACGTGGGGTCCATCTCCCGGCGACAGGTCATAGTAGTGACCTCCCTTGAATCCGGGATCGGCTTCGATTGCAGCTAGCTGGATATGCGCCCAGGCGATCTGGTCCGCGCTTGTCTGAGCAGTCGTGGCAATCGCAAGCAGCCTTCGGACCCGCTCCGGATACATGAGCGCCCATTCGAGGGCACGCATACCGCCAAGGGACCCCCCCATGACGAGTGCCCATCGTTCAACACCCAGGTAGTTCGCCAGCGGAGCTTCAGCCGCAACGGTGTCTCGCACGGTAATGAAAGGGAAATCTGGTCCCCATACTGTTCCGTCAGGCCGTCTAGAAGCAGGTCCCGTCGATCCCATGCAACCGCCGAGGATGTTCGGCGCCACGACGAAGTATTTGTCCGTATCGAGAGGCGCTCCTGGTCCGATCAAATCGGTCCACCAACCAGGTGTCGGGTGTCCGGGACCGGCATCCCCGGCAATGTGGCTGTCGCCGGTTAGAGCATGGAGCACCAGAATCGCATTGCTTCGCGATTTGTTTAGCTCGCCCCACGTCTCATAGGCAAGCGTGTACTCGTCGAGTACCTCACCGCCCTCGAGTTGCAGGTCGTGGCCTGAAAAGAACAATCTCTCCCCTATCGGATTGCCTTCACGCCACGCACCGCTAATTGGTGCACTAACCGGCACAGCCTGATTTGTCACGTCTATCGGACCTCTCGAGCGGCAGCAAATCCCTGCTCTAGATCAGCAAGGATATCGTCTATGTACTCAAGGCCGACCGCGAGCCTGACAAGGCCTGGTTGGACACCTGCGAGTGCCTGAGCCTCCGGGGTCAGCTGGGAGTGCGTGGTTGAGGCCGGGTGTATAACCAGGGACCTGACATCACCGATGTTTGCCACGTTTGAATGAAGCTCTAGCGCTGAGACGAAGGCCCTTCCTGCTTCCTCCCCTCCTTCTATCTCAAACGCCAGTACGGCACCGGGACCCTTCGGCGTGTACTTCTGTGCCAACTGATAGTACGGGCTGGTCGGCAGACCGGAATATGTAACGGACAGGACGTCGGGATGCGCCTCGAGGAACTCAGCGACCTTCTGTGCATTCTCTACGTGCCTGTCGATTCGCAAGGACAAAGTCTCAATTCCCTGAGAAAGCAGAAAAGCATTGAACGGTGAAATCGCGGCGCCGATATCACGCAAAAGCTGGGTCCGAGCCTTCAGGATATAAGACACGTTCGCGCCGAAGGCGCTGTCGGCGCCCAGATCTCGAGCAAAAACCAAGCCGTTGTACGACGGGTCAGGTTGGTTGAAATCGGGGAATCGCTCCGGGTACCGGCCGTAATCGAAATTGCCACTATCTACGATCACGCCACCCAGGGAAGTTCCGTGACCACCAAGGTACTTCGTCGCGGAGTGAACGATGATGTCAGCACCATGATCGAATGGGCGAAGCAGGTACGGCGTCGCGACCGTATTGTCAACGATCAATGGAACTCCGTAATCGTGCGCAACTTCAGCGATCGCTTCTATGTCCAGGATGTCACCACGCGGGTTCGGGATGCTCTCGCCATAAAATGCCTTCGTGTTCGACTGAATGGCCGCCCGCCAGGCCTCGGGATCGCCGGGATTCTCCACGAAGGTGACGTCGATTCCCAACTTCTTCAAAGTGTGCTGGAACAAGTTATGGGTCCCCCCGTAGAGGGATGCACTCGCAACTATATGATCGCCTGCACCGGCGAGGTTCAAGATCGAGAACGTGGTAGCAGCCTGACCCGACGATACCAGCAGGGCTCCGACTCCACCTTCAAGCGCAGCGATACGGTTCTCGACAACCTCGGTGGTTGGGTTTGTGATTCTCGTGTAGATCGGGCCCAGATCCGTCAGTGCGAAGCGGTTTGCAGCCTGCTCGGCACTTTCGAATACATAGGAAGTGGTCTGGTAAATCGGAAGGGCGCGCGAGGAAGTTTGCGAGTCAGGAGACTGTCCCGCGTGAATCTGGAGAGTTTCAAAAGCAAGTGACTTAGTCATGGCATTCCTTGAGGATCGTTGAAGGTCGAGTTCTAAGGGAGCCGGGGAGCGAGAAGTTCTCGATTGGGCCCTGAGTCGCAAAGGTCTCCCCAGCTGAGGGAGCTAATCCTTGGATCCGAACACAGTTCCCTTTATGCATTGACCACGAGGGAGGACGCTACCGGTTCGCCTTCTCCGACAACAGCGACACGGTGCACTGGCCAGAAAGGCTGGGTCGGGAGTCAGTCTCCTGCAAAAGCGGTCGCGAGGAAGCCGGTCGGAACGTTTAGGATCCGACTCAGAGGCACATTCGCTTTGACCACATGTGATGAGGCTAACCTCCACCCCCACCTGCGCCGACACCCATCCACATTCTGGAATGGCCGTCGAGTACCGTCAGCGAATTTGGCCGTCGCCGTGAACAATCCACTTCGTGGTCGTGAGTTCGGCAAGTCCCATAGGTCCGCGTGCGTGAAGCTTTTGGGTCGAAATGCCGATCTCTGCCCCTAACCCGAACTCGCCGCCATCGGTAAACCGTGTCGAAGCATTGACATTGACTACAGCAGAATCCACCCGGGCCGTGAACTGCTCCGAGGCAGCCAAGGACGTAGTGCAGATTGCGTCTGTGTGCCCGGATCCCCAGCGGGCAATATGTTCGATCGCATCGTCAATCGAACCTACGACGCGCACCGCCATATGAGCGGAGAGGTACTCAGTCGCCCAATCCTCATCAGTTGCAGCAAAGACTTCGATCCCCTCGGGAGCTAGTTCCTCAGTCGCAGCACATCCGTGGATTACGACACCGTGATCCGCAAGAGCACGGAGCACCTTGGGAAGGAACTCGCCTGCGACCGCCCGGTGCACAAGGAGCGACTCTGCTGAGTTACACACGCTGTTCCTGTGGGTCTTGGAGTTGACCACGATCTTCAGCGCCTGATCCTGGTCGACTTCCCCATCGACATAGACGTGACAGTTGCCCACCCCGGTTTCAATGACAGGAACCTGTGCTTCGCGCACGACTGTTTGAATCAGACCTGCACCACCTCGCGGAACCAGAACGTCGACTAGCCCTCGAGCCTGCATTAGGGCAACCGCACCCTCACGCCCATAGGGATCAATAGTTCTCACCAAATCAGCCGGAAGTCCCTGGGCTTCGAGAGCACCCCGCAACACGTCAACAATCGCAATATTCGAGTTCAGTGCTGCGCTTCCCCCACGCAGGATCACCGCGTTGCCACTCTTCAGGCCGATTCCGACAGCATCTACAGTGACGTTCGGTCGGGCCTCATAGATCATTCCCACGACACCCATCGGAACGCGAAGTTGGCGTAGGCGAAGACCGTTAGGAAGCGTTGAGCCGCGAACAACATTTCCAACCGGATCGGGAAGCGACGCCAGATCTCGCAAGGCCGAAGCCACTGCGGCGATCCGCTGCTCATCCAGTTTCAATCGGTCCAGCAGTCCATCCTGTAGGCCGTTCTCTTTGCCACGGGCCATGTCGATGGTGTTCGCCTCGATGATCTTCACCGACGACGCAAGAAGCGCATCTGCAAGAGCGTGTAACGCGCGGTCCTTGGTTGCACTAGAAGCGGTTGCCAGATAAGAAGAAGCAACACGTGCTCGTCGAGCAAACTCATTGATCTGCTCTACCGTGGTCGATTCTGAAGAAGCACTAGTCTCAGTCATGGAACCAACCTATTGGGTCGATGGCGTAACCGGCACCACAATTCGACAGGCGGACGCAAGTGGATGCCCGTGCACCGCAGACATCAGATCCTCCGATGCCTCGCCATTACCACCAGTTCATCACGATGAACGGATTCATGCGCGTAGCGGTGACCGACCTTCTCGCTGACTTCCTGGATTGAAAGGCCCTTGACTTCTTCTAGGCGGACGCTTGCGAATCCCGAGCGCCCTCGGGCCAAAGGCACACCTGATTCGTTGACGATCTCCACGACATCCCCAGCCTTGAAGTTACCCTCGGCTCCAACAATGCCTGCGGGAAGCAAAGAAGCATTCCGCTCAGTGATGGCGCGAGCCGCACCCTCGTCAACGAAGATCTTCCCCCGGACATCAGCGGCATACGCGAGCCACAGCTGACGAGGGGCAAGGCGCTTTCCGGTGGCTTGGAACCAAGTACCGACATCTTCTCCCCGCAGCGCATCGGCGACATGGTCAGCGGAGGTGAGGAGAACCGGGATGCCGGACGATGTTGCCATGGCTGCAGCAGCGACCTTGCTGGCCATGCCGCCCGTACCGAACTCAGATCCTGGCTTCCCTGTATCCAACTCTTCTACCTCATCGAAACTATGCACGACGGGAACGCGCTTCGCCGAAGGGTCCCTTGGGGGCTTGGTGTAGAGGGCGTCAACGTCACTTAGCAGAAGAAGCGCGTCCGCACTGACCAGATGCGCAACCAAGGCTGCTAAGCGGTCGTTCTCGCCGAATCGGATCTCATCCGTCGCAACTGCGTCATTCTCATTGATCACTGGCACCACTCCCATCGCCAGCAATTGCTCTAGTGTGCGCTGTGCATTGCGGTAATGGCTTCGTCGAAGAACATCCTCGGCAGTGAGAAGAATCTGGCCCACTTGCAACCCGAAGTTGCCAAATGCGCGTGTGTATTCGGCGATGAGCAGACCCTGACCTACGCTCGCGGCCGCTTGCGCACCAGCAAGTGTCTTTGGGCGAACCTTGAGCCCCAGTGGTCCCATCGCGGCCGCCTGTGCACCGGAGGACACCAGTACCACGCTACGTGTAGAAGTGCGGTACGAAGACAGAGCCTCGACCAGTGTGTGGAGTTTGGCAGCACTCAAGTGTCCATCTGGTCGCGTAAGCGAAGAGGATCCAACCTTCACAACTATGCGACGTGCGTTGGCATATGTATCGGCGGGGCTAGAAAAGGTGCTCACGATTCGGGAGTCTATCGGCTCGGTGGCACACGGGGCTCGCAGACTCCACTAACAGCGGTAAAGCCGCGTACCATTCACGAGTGGCAGACAACTGGCTTATACGTCTTCGGGACTCCTTCATGGTGCGTCCACGCGTCGTCGCCAATTCTCCAACCGTGCAAGCCCATTCGATGGTTCCCGATCAGGTTCGGGAAGCCGCAGACGTAAAACGGCTTGCGGAACTCGGCCCGCACAATACACGTCTGCTCAAGGCCGAGGATCTGCTCAACGTCACAGCACTCGTACCACTGCTGAGGATGTCGATTGAATCGGGAGTGGCGCTGTGGATGGTTTCCGCCACAGATCCTGTGGAGGCGGCTATCCTGCGATCTCGGTTCGGTAACAGCGCCTACGTACTCACCGGCTCAACAAGGGCAGAAGCGGTTATTTTTGGGTTTCAGCCCACGGGTGTGCTGCACCAACTCTTGAATCGTGGAGATGTACGGCCCAATGTATTTGCCGATATGGATGGCACGTGCCTGGATTGGAGAACACTGAGACTCCTTGAGGATCGAGGTATCCCTGTACGTCGTGACTCATGGATTCGCCGTGCCCTTAGGCATCCACAGTTCATCGTCTACCTAGCTGTGTTCCTTTACTCGTCGCTGCGCGCATTGCCAGTAGCCTTTGTCAAGGAGTTCCACGGAAGTCTGGTGCTGCTTTGGACCATCGATATTGTCACTGCGATCCCGTACACGTGGGGCGTGTTGACAATGCTGTTTGGAAAAAGGCTGTCAATCCGTTTGATTGGAGCTGTCGTCACTCTGATCACTTTCGTCGCACCATACATATACTTCTGGATGCATGGACGCGACTATCCTCCCTATGTGATCATCGTGATCGTCATTCTGACCGCCTTGACAGTGACGATTGAACTTCTCAAGTACATTGATGAACGAATGCTGGAGCGACGATACCGCAAGCAGTATCTTCCGAGCGTCGACTAGTCGCGCTATGCGCTTGCGGCCACCTTTTTAGCTTGGCTCCGTTTGACTAGAATTCCGCCGAGTAGACCTGATCCAACAATCCATACTCCAGAGCACCACCAAGCGAACTCAACGTAGAGGTTCCTTTCGGGGTACGTGATCACCAAGATGACCATGCACAGCGACCAGATGGCCACGGCAATGATATTTGGCACCCTGAGACGCTCAACGCGGAATGGGTGGAGAAATGTGATGGGTGCCAGCGTCAGTAAGGAGAGAAATACAATAACAGCGATTGTTAACCACAGTGGTGGCTGAAGCAGCCATACGCATATGGCAACGATGTTCCACGCTGCAGGGAATCCCATGAAGTAGTAGTCATCAGTCTTCATCCCCACGTTGGCGTAGCAGAACATCGAGGAAATGCAGATGAGCATCAGCATGATCATTCCAAGGAACGGGCCACCCATCAATCCGGCCTTGTACAGGAACAGAGCCGGAATCAGAGTCCACGTCAAATAGTCGATGACGATGTCGAGGATCGAGCCGTCGATACCTGCGGCATGACTGCGGACGTCGAACTTCCTGGCAAGCGGGCCGTCTGCGGCATCTGCGATCAGTGCTATGCCCAGGTAGAGCCACATCAGCTTAGGCTGGTCGTGGATCAGCGCTGCCAAAGCTAGGCACGCCCAGATGAGACCTGTGAGGGTCAATCCATGGACGCTCCAAGCACTCGCCTTCTGTGTTGCGGTTGATGACATGGCGTAAGTATCTGCTAAACACGGTGCCGTTCTGGCATTTAGGTCGGTAATGTCTAGAGGTACACACTATTTCTGATACTTTGTCGCAGATGCCGGACCAATCTTGGGTGCGGCACACGACATCAAGACGACGGGAAACCTATGAGCTGGGTTGATCACGCAATTTGGTGGCACGTATATCCCCTGGGTTTCTGCGGAGCACCGATCCGGCCGCTGCACGACCCTCAAGACGTGTTTCGGTCCTTCGAAGTCGACACGCAGGATGAGGATGCAGACACCCATGTGCTCGGTCATCGTCTCCCCCAGCTACTGGGATGGCTGGACTATTTGACAGATCTGGGTCTCAACGGACTGCTTTTGGCTCCGATCTTCGCCTCGTCCTCGCATGGCTACGACACCATTGACCAGTTCGCGATTGACCCCCGACTGGGAGACGAGAGCGATTTCGATCAGTTGGTGGCCGAGTGCAGGAAGCGAGGCATCCGCCTGGTGCTAGACGGCGTGTTCTCCCACGTGGGCTACTTCCATCCTGAACTGCAAAGTGTGCTCGCCAAAGGCCCAGATTCGCCTTCTGGCAGGTTGTTCGACGTTGACTGGGAGTCGCCGAAGGGACCCGAACCCCGAGTATGGGAGGGCCATGGTGGATTGGTGCGCCTGCGCCACGAGAACCAAGAAGCACAGGACTACGTTGTTGACGTCATGAATCACTGGCTGGACAAAGGGATCGATGGGTGGCGGCTTGATGCAGCGTACTCCGTCCCGACTTCGTTCTGGGCGCAAGTGCTGCCACGAGTGCGCGAACGACACCCAGACTCATGGTTCCTTGCTGAGGTGATCCACGGGGACTACGCCGAGTTCGTTGAGGAGTCGACGGCTGATTCGGTGACTCAGTACCAGCTGTGGAAAGCAATTTGGTCCAGTTTGAAAGATGCGAACTTCTACGAGCTTGACTGGTCCTTGCAGCAGCACAACAAGTTCCTCGACACCTTCGTTCCCAACACCTTCGTGGGCAACCACGATGTAACCCGAATAGCGACAATGCTGACTGCGGACAAGGCCGTGATGGCCTTGGCCATATTGATGACCGTGGGGGGCATTCCGTCCATTTACTACGGTGACGAGCAGGGATTCACCGGTGAAAAGACGGACAACATCACAGGCGACGACGCAGTCCGCCCACCGATGCCGACTTCTCCGTCGGATCTGCTTCCCCTTGGCGACTCCGTCAATCATGCGTACCGGGCATTGATCGCACTGCGTCGCAAACACCCCTGGCTCGTTGCTGCGCGCACAGAGTCGATTGCTCTAGAAAACGAGCGTTATCAATACCGTGTGACCGAAGCTGAGGGGACGAGGGTGCTTGAGGTAACTCTTGAACTGAAGTCGACGCCGCACGTTGTGATCAGAGATCCGCAAGCAAGCTCCAAGGACACGGTGGAGTGGGCCCAGCCCGCACAGTAATTGCCTTGTCCGGTTACCTGGGACTTTCCGACCAACCAGAGTCATCTCCGTCGCAAATATGCCATCTTGTCCCTACTGAGTTCGCCGCAACACAGTCTCCCAGCTCTCCAACAGACTACGTTGAGGGCGAGGGGGCAAATGATGTCTGATTCACCGACTACTAGACGCGGTTCACCCAATGCTTTATCCAGCCGTTTTGGAGCCTCTTGGCTGCTCAAAGTGACGATGGCCGTTACCGGGCTGATCTGGGTGTTGTTCGTCTTGGTCCACCTGTTCGGGAATCTCAAGGTGTTCAGCGGGCCCGAATCGTTCAACAATTACGCTCACTGGCTGCGCTACGCACTGTACCCACTGCTGCCAGTGGGTTTCCTACTGTGGGCCTTACGCATCATCCTCCTCACAGCACTACTAACCCACATCGTCTGTGCCGCTATTCTCTGGAGTCGTGGCAGGCGCGCACGAGGACGCCGCACTGGAGCATCCTTCCGCTGGCGACTGTGCAAACCGGGATCTGGAGGGCGCCTACAGGCTGTTTCTGCAGCGCTTATGCCGGTGACCGGGATCGCAATCTTGACCTTCATCACCTTTCATATTCTTGATCTGACCACGGGCACGAGGCCGATAGCCTCGGGTGACTTCCAAGCCGCAACGTCCTCGACCACATCCGCCTATCAGAACCTTGTTGCATCATTTCAGCGCCCCTGGGTTGCAGCGATATATGTGATAGCGATGCTGCTGCTCTCACTACATGCGCTCCACGGCATCAGAACGGCAGCCAATGATCTTGGAGCGATGGGTTATCGACTGCGTGCTGCGGCAACTTGGGCGGCCGGTCTCGTTGCACTCGTTATCTTGCTCGGCAATGGAGCGATTCCTGTCGCTGTCCAGTTAGGGATAACCGCATGAGTTTCAGGGAGATGCTTGGCCTAAACCAGAGCAAGAACACCATACCGCCACCCCTCGTCGCCGGAACAAAGAGAGGCGGTGTTCTCAAGTCAAACGTGCCCGAAGGGGATCCTGCAACCGCCTGGGAGCGCAGGCAGGCAGAATACAAGCTCGTCAGCCCGCTCAATCGACGCAAGTTGAGAGTCGTTGTCGTAGGGACCGGGTTAGCCGGTGCGGGTGCTGCTGCGGCACTAGGCGAGCTGGGATACGACGTCCACTCGATTACGTATCACGACAGTCCTCGACGCGCTCATTCAGTGGCAGCTCAGGGCGGGATCAACGCGGCCCGCGCAGAAAAGGTCGATGGAGATTCACTTGCCCGTTTCGTCAAGGACACCATAAAAGGCGGTGATTTTCGAGGCCGCGAAGCAGACGCCTATCGACTGGGCCAGGAGTCTGTGAAAGTCATCGACCACATGAATGCGATTGGTGCGCCGTTTGCCCGTGAGTACGGAGGGACGCTCGCAACCCGATCCTTCGGAGGGGTGCAAGTCTCCCGCACTTACTACACGCGCGGACAAACGGGACAGCAGCTGCAGATAGCAGCAAGCCAAGCCCTGTGGCGCCAGATCCAGGCTGGTCGAGTCACGATCTACCGCAGGACAGAGATGCTCGATTTGGTGGTCGAGGACGGGCGAGCACGCGGCGTAGTTGTACGCGATTTGGTCACTGGACGGATCCACACGATTCATGCACATGCCGTGGTGCTAGCCACGGGCGGATACGGTTCGGTGTACTTCTACTCGACGCTGGCGATCAACTCGAATGCAACTGCAGTTTGGCGTGCCCACAGGCATGGCGCCTTGCTCGCGAACCCGAGCTTCGTTCAGTTCCATCCCACTGCACTGCCGGTGAACTCGAAGTGGCAGTCAAAAACAATCCTGATGAGCGAATCTTTGCGCAATGACGGACGAATATGGGTTCCGAAGAACTCCGAGGATGGGCGAGCACCACAGGACATTCCCGAAGAAGACCGCGACTACTATCTTGAGCGAAAGTACCCGGCGTTTGGCAACCTATGTCCTCGCGACATCGCCTCAAGAGCTGCGACGGAACAGATCAACACTGGCAACGGTGTAGGTCCCCTGAAGAATGCCGTTTACCTGGATTTCGCTGATGCGTTGGAGCGCGTCGGCCCAAAGACCATCGTGGGACGCTACGGCAACCTCTTCACCATGTACGAGCACGCCACCGGCTCAGACCCCCTGAAGCAGCCAATGAGAATCGCCCCGGGGGCTCACTTCACCATGGGTGGTCTTTGGTCAGACTTCGACCTGATGACCACAATTCCTGGTCTCTTCGTGGCTGGCGAGGCTGGCTGGTCGTACCACGGTGCGAACAGGCTCGGCGCGAACTCTCTGATTTCCGCATGCGTGGACGGGTGGTTCACCATTCCGCTCTCGGTTCCCAATTATCTCGCAGAACAGTTGGGCGATCAGCTTCCAGCACCCGATTCACCCACTGTTCTCACAGCTGAGGCCAGAGTTGAGGATCGCATCAGACAGCTGCAGGAAGTGGGAGGTTCTATCGGACCAACCGAGTACCATCGCAAACTTGGTGACATTCTCTACGGCACCTGCGGAGTGAACCGAACCGCAGATTCTATGCGGGGTGGCATCGAAGAAGTCCGTGAGCTTCGCAAGGATTTTTGGACGAATGTCTCCGTGCCAGGGGGTGCCACCCACGTGAACCAGACTCTTGAGAAGGCCGGACGGGTTGCGGACTTCCTAGACCTGGCAGAACTGATGCTGATCGACGCCCTAGACCGCCGCGAATCCTGCGGCGCCCACTTCCGTGAGGAGTATCAAGAAGGCGGCGAAGCAAAACGCAACGACACTCAGTGGTCCTTCGCTTCCGCATGGGAGTCCGGTGCCTCCGGGTCTTTCATTCGACACGCGGAACCACTCGAGTTCCAAAACATAGCTCTGGCAGCAAGGAGCTACACGTGAAGCTGACAGTGAAGGTTTGGCGGCAGGCATCCGGAAAAGGTCATTGGGAGACCCATGCCCTATCCGATCTGGACCCAACCATGAGCGTGCTAGAACTACTCGATCGACTCAACGAGCAACTTATCGCGGACGGCCGCGAACAGATCACCTTCGACTCGGATTGCCGTGAAGGGATCTGTGGCGCATGCGGGGTGACAGTCAATGGCACCCCGCACGGGCCACAACGAAACACCGCCTCCTGTCACCAGCGCCTGGGTGCATTCAGGGACTGCCAGACCGTGCGCCTTGAGCCATTCAGCGCCGGGGCCTACCCAGTCTTGCGCGACCTGATGGTGGACAGAGGCGCACTTGATCAGATTATCCGCGCGGGCGGCCACGTTGCAGTAGACGCCGGCACAGCCCCCGATGCGGAAGCCCTTCCGATCAACCATCAAGCAGTCGAGCAGAGCCTTGACTTTGCTGCTTGTATCGGATGTGGCGCCTGTGTAGCCGCCTGTCCAAACGGCTCTGCTCACTTGTTCTTAGGGGCGAAGCTAACGCACTTGGCGCTTCTTCCTCTTCCCTCAGAGGAACGAGTGCGACGCGCCAAGGCCATGGTGAAAACAGCCGATGAACTGTTCGGTCCGTGTTCTAGCTACGGGGAGTGCGCCACCGTGTGCCCGGCGAGCATTCCACTCACTGCCATCGCCGCAGTCAACCACGAGCGCATTCGAGCGGGTCTGAAACGCCAACTTTTCCGGGACTAAGCCCCGTCGGTCCTTGGTGTGGGTGAAAATCAACAGACATTCGTTGACCCATCCACTACGGACTAACCGACCGTGCGGATTAGTGGCTCAACCCCCTCCAGTTGGGGAAGCAGTCCGATATCGGCAACCATGATCCTTCCCGCGTAACGACGTCCTAGCTCGGTGAGAAGACCCGCTTTACAGACACCGAAGGTGACCGTGGTATCTGCCGGGAGAACAACAGAGTCATGGACATCACCCGTATCGGGATCTGTCCCACTCGGAATATCGACGGCGACGACGGCACAGTCAGCTCCCGCATCGAAGGCTCGCAACAGAGCTTTCACCGCTGCACGCGGAGTACCTGCAAGCGCACCGCGTCCGACAGAGCCGGTTCCCAGAATGCCGTCAACTACCAAAGACACGTGTGGAACAGCCTCTTCGATTGTTGCCACCACATCGTCCTCGGACGCATCTACCGGCACGAGCAAACGCGCACCTCCTTCGAGCGCGACTCGCATAGCTTCTTCGTGCACTTTGCCTCGCACAGGGATGAGTTGAACTTCCACGCCACGCGACGCCAGTTCGGCAGCAGCATAGAGAGCATCACCCCCATTGTTTCCCCCGCCAACCAGCATCAGCACAATCTGATATCCCTGCGGCCGTTCAACAAGTAGCTGCGCGATAGCCTTTGCAAGAGCAGTACCCGAACGTTCCATAAGGGGAATGCCTGCTGCGATCAAAGAAACCTCCGCGTCCCGAACCTGCTTTGCTGAGTACCCGTCCATTGCGACTCCCCCAAAGTTGTTGAATTGATCGGCACCTAGCCCCCGGCTGCAAGCTGAGCCTCGCCGCGACACATACAAAGCAATCTAGCTCACTACTGCACTTAATGCTTTAAATTCGATATCGGACTCTCACCAAACAGCGAGTTCTCCAGCATCACGGGCTTCCAAGATCGGTTCCTAGATCTGACTGACTGCAGTGGAATGGGCATCATCGCTCCGATGATGGAGGTGATACTCGGTGACCTCATATATCAATATCTCCATACCTGATACCCAGAAATCCACGGGTAGTCCAGCCTTCCGCTTCAGGTTCGCGAGAAAGATCTTGGGTTCCGGCAGAAGGTCCCACACCTGAGGTAAGAATGTGGCACCACACCCGCCATAGCGTAGAACCACTCCGTCGATTCCGGGCCGGAGTCTGGCGACAACGTCTTCCTCTGTCAGCCCTTCTGACTCTGCGTCAGCGGCAATCGGTTCTAGTGCCGTAAGGACCGAAACGTCCAGATCAACCTGAGGGAGTTCATCCAGAGTCAGCGGGAGAAAGCGCGGATCATCAAATGCCGCAGCAACCGCGTTATATGCCACATCGTCGCCCAGAGGTCTGCGAGCAGACAACGATCCGATACAACCACGGAGCCGCCCACTCATGTAGAGCGTGACAAACGAAGCACCAGGCAGATCGAGAGCCCACTCCACGTTGAGAGACGGCGTTGCCAATGGGATCAAGTCAGCGCCCAAGTGCTCTGCGATAGCGTTGTAGGCGAGACGGGGAAGCCCACAGGCCAAGGTCGCCATAGCGTCACCGCATGCTGGCTCCAGTCCATCCATGTGGGACAACGACGCAGATGTCTCGAGCCACTCGATGGCTCCATACCCGACAACGCGGTTTCGACCCCCCACACTATCGCCCGAGTTACACGTCTCGATCAAATGAGGTGCCAGACCATGCTTGCGAGCAAACGTCATTATCCCGCTTACCGGATACGCCCCGCACGCCTGGTTGGGCACCAGCGCCGGACGCCCTTTAAGGATCTGACTGGTAGTCATTGCATCCGTTACTTCAGCGTCCTCATACGAGAGGTAGTGGGATAAATCCGAGCTGATAATGACAGCTGTATCCGGCATCTCCAGGGCAATGGCGATAGCGGCCGAGACTACCTCCGGCGCAATTGTTCCCACAGCCACTGGAACCACGGAGAAACCGCCTTGAAGATACCGCTGTAAGAACGGAAGATGAACCTCCAGTGAATGCTCTTGCATGTGAACGACCGGGGAGACAATCACATCGGGTAGGTCTTCAAGCTTGTCGGTGAGTTCCGGGTCTACGGGAACACTCCCAAGCGGAGTCTCCATGTACTCCACACCAGGAAGCGCCAAAGCTTCGATGCCTACATAGTGTGCGGGGCCCAGGATCAGGACTCGACGAGTCGCCGGGTCAAGGCGCACATATGCCTTGGCCGCAGTCGCACCCGAATAGATGTATCCAGCATGAGGTGCCAAAATTGCGCGTGCTTTACCGGTGCCGGTGAGCACGTCACTATCATCTCTCTCAAGATCCGCAGAACTAGCGTTAGCGAAAATCGCATCGTTGCGCGCTTCTCGTAACAGAGCATCTACTGTATTTGCGAGGACTGCTGGATCCTCTGGATAGAACGTTCCGGCGACAGCTGGCGGACGGGTGGTTTCCAAATTGGTCTCCTCCAACCCTCAGAATACGCTACCAACCGTCACGGGGCTATCATTCTGAGCATGGCTGTTCCAAAGATCCTGCTTTACTACGTATTCGCTCCTATCGCGGACCCAGAGGCCGTCCGACTTTGGCAGCGTGAACTGTGTGAATCATTGGGCTTGCGCGGTCGAATCATCATTTCCAAGCACGGAATCAACGGCACCGTTGGAGGCGAATTGGACGCCTGCAAGCAGTACATCAAACGGACTCGCGAGTATGCTCCGCTTGCGGCGCTAAAGGACACCGTGAAGTGGAGTGATGGAACTGGGTTCGAGGAAGCCGAGCCGCGGACGATGCGCGGCGTGGACCGCACAGTGCCGTGGCGTCAGATTTCCGACTTCCCGCGCTTGTCTGTCAAAGCTCGGGATGAGTTGGTCGCCTTCGGAACTCCTGAGGAAGTGAAGGTGACTCCCGAGGGTGTTCTTGGGGGCGGCGTACACTTAACACCCGAACAGGTGAATGAGCTTGTGGTCGCCCGCGGGGATGACGTCGTTTTCTTCGACGGTCGAAACGCTTACGAGGCCTCTATTGGGAAATTTGAGGGTGCCATAGTCCCCGATGTTCGAACTACCCATGATTTCGTCGCGGATCTTGAGTCCGGCGCTTATGACGAACTCAAGAACAAGCCCGTGATCACATATTGCACTGGCGGTATTCGGTGCGAGATCCTTTCCGCCCTTATGAGGAACCGTGGGTTCAACGAGGTTTATCAAATCGAAGGCGGCATTGTCCGTTACGGCGAGAGGTTCGGTAACAGTGGGTTGTGGAAGGGCGCTTTGACGGTTTTCGACGGGCGCGAGACCGTTGAGTTTGGACCCGACATTGAAGTGATAGGCACTTGTGATGCGTGTGGCTCCCCTGCCGCTAAGCTCGCGGATTGCGCAGAGACCAGTTGCAAGGTGCGCTTCGCGGTATGTAACGAGCACGTTCAGGCACAGGTATTTTGCCCCGAGCATTCTGAGGCAACTATCAAGGTATAAGCCTTGTTTTCACATTTTCAAGGATGTAACCTTGATTCATGTTCGTTCTAACGATCGATCAACGATCTTCGCGGACGCGCCCCGACCTGGTACCGGACCTGCTTGACCAGTTGCACGATATCGCGATGACACTCCCATTCGTGCGCACTGTGGGCGATGAGATTCAAGGTGTGACCGACGATCCCCACAGCGTCCTCGACGCCTGCTCCATCGCGATGCGCGACCAGAACTGGTCTGTCGGCATCGGCGTGGGAGAAGTGGAGAGTCCGCTCCCTACCGATCCTAGACAGGGCCGAGGACCCGCATTCCTTTCTGCACGCGACGCCGTAGAGCAAGCCAAGAAGCTTTCGGTTCCCCTCCAGGTTCTGGGCGATGGAACTTCTGATGTTGCGGCAATGTTGCGGCTGCTGGGACTCTTGTGGATCAGGCGGAGTGAGCGTGGCTGGGAAGCGATCGAGGCAGTTACCCATGCCCAGCTGCACAATCGCGGCAGTGTAAGGAAAGCTGCCGCCAAGGACCTGGGGATAACCGAACAGGCCTTAAGCGAGCGGCTGCGCACCGCTGCTTGGCAAGTCGAAGAAGATGCATTACCGCTCGCCGCGAAGCTACTTGAGGAGATCGATTCGTGAACTGGCTGCAAGTACTTATCGCACTTGGATTCGTGCTCTTGAGCGTCCTCGGCGGCTGGCCTCTCATCGTCGCGATCTTTCGCTGGGCAGCCACCAATCAGAAGCCCGGCCCACCCGCTGAAGACCATGCACTTCGTGGTGGGCGCTGGATCGGATTCCTCGAACGCCTGTCTGTGACGCTCTGCGTGATCTCGGGGCAGCCCGCACTGATTGCCGTGGTGGTGGCAACCAAGGGACTTGGACGATACCCCCAACTTCGCGGCAACCCGACTGCAAGCGAACAGTTCGTGATCGGCACCCTCGCATCATTGACGTGGGCATCCGTGATGGGCGTCCTGTCGGTGTGGATGATGGGGTTGGTCAACTAGCAGTGTTCCAGGCGATTCGCGAAACCCCTTGCTCTACGCAGTCGACAACGCCCTCCAAGAGCCACGACGAATCGCCTGCTCAGCAGGATTCGGAACCGGCAAAGAAGCAACCAAACGCTTGGTGTAAGGATGCTCAGGAGAGGTCAGCACAGTCCTTGAACGCCCGATTTCCACAATCTCACCCTGGTAAAGAACTGCGATGCGATGCGCAACACGATCTACCACTGCAAGATCGTGCGTAATGAACAGCACCGCGAACTGATGGCGATCCTGAAGCTCCGCAAATAGATCCAAGACGCGGGCCTGAACTGTGACGTCGAGAGCCGAGGTCGGCTCATCCGCAATCAACAACTTGGGTGAGAGTGCCAATGCCCGAGCAAGGGAGGCTCTTTGGCGTTGACCTCCAGAAAGCTCATGCGGGAACCTACTGCCCAACTCCCCTGACAGTTGGACTGACTCGAGTAACGAATCCACTTTGTCGCGAGCTTCCCGCTCGTTCTTGTAAACGCCGTGAACAATCAGTGGCTCCGCAACGCCAGAGGCGATCGTCTGCAGTGGGTCAAAACTGGTGCCCGGATCTTGGAATACGAAACCGATGTCCTTGCGGATGGGCTTGAACTCGCGTTCCTTAAGGCGCCTCATCTCGTGTCCCAGGACCTTCAACGATCCTGAAGTCACATGACCCAAACCAGCAATGGCACGTCCGATGGTGGTCTTCCCTGACCCAGATTCTCCGACAAGACCGAGTACTTCGCCAGGTTTGATCTCAAAGGAAACATCGTTGACCGCTCTGAAGGCCACTTTGCCGAAACGTCCCGGGTACTCAATGACTAGGTCTTTGGCGACAACGACCGGATCGCCCTCTATCTCCGGACGCTTGCGTCGCTTCAATTGACCGATCTTCGGCACGGCTGCCATCAGGGTTGCCGTGTATAGATCTTTGGGATCGTCGAAAATCTCCTGTGCCGGACCTTCTTCGACCACTTTTCCGTCATGCATAACCGCCACGCGGTCAGCGAGGTCCGCCACCACGCCCATGTTGTGTGTGATCAAAATGATCGAAGCACCAAGATCGTCTCGACAGTTGCGGAGCAGGTCGAGAATCTCCGCCTGAACTGTAACGTCCAACGCGGTGGTCGGCTCGTCAGCGATTATGACATTTGGCTGCAGCGCCAAAGCCATCGCTATCACGATGCGCTGTTTCTGTCCCCCAGAGAATTGGTGCGGGTAGTAGTCGACCCGCACCTCGGGATCAGGAATGCCGACAAGACTCAGATACTCGATTGCCTTCGTGCGCGCTTTCTTCTTCGATATCTTCCCGTGTGCGCGCAGTCCTTCGGCAAGTTGCCAGCCCACCTTGAATACTGGGTTTAGAACAGAGTTCGGCTCCTGGAACACCATCGCAGCTGCCTTGCCGCGGGTCTGTTGCAATTCCGTCCCCTTGAGAGACGTCATGTCGAGAACGCGATCCCCAGAAAGCAGCAACACTTTCCCGGCGACCGTCGCTGTTTCAGGCAGCATTCCCAAAATCGTTTTGGTCGTTACTGACTTTCCGGAACCAGACTCGCCCACGATCGCCAGTATCTCTTGTGGAGCCACATGCAGGCTAACACCTTCAACGGCCTGAATCTGCCCGGAGTCGGTCGCGAATGCGACCCTAAGGTCTTCAATATCTACTACGTTCTTCACGCGCCAGCAGCCTCTCCCTTTATCACGCCTTCACGCGTGGACTGCCCCGCAATATCGGACCCGGTTCGTTCGGCCACGATCGCGTCAGCACCCTCGTCCTCGGCAACAATAGTGGCAGCACGACGCATACGCAGACGTGGGTCAGCCAAGTCGTTCAGACTTTCACCGATCAATGTGATGCCAAGAACCGCCACGACAATGCAAATGCCGGGGAAGATCGATGTCCACCAAATTCCCGAAGTGACGCCGGAGATCGACTTGTTAAGGTCAAAGCCCCACTCAGCAGCCGCAGTTGGCTCGATGCCAAACCCAAGGAAACCCAATGCAGCGAGAGTAAGAATTGCCTCCGATGCATTCAACGTCATCACGATCGGCAACGTTCGTGTGGAATTTCGCAGGATGTGCTTCACCATGATTCGGCGATTCGACGCCCCGATCACCTTCGAGGAATCAATGAATGCCTCAGCCTTGACCCGTATGGTCTCCGCACGGACGACTCTGAAATACTGAGGAATGAACACGACTGTGATCGAAATCGCCGCTGCGAATATACCGCCCCAAAAAGAGGACTGACCTCCGCTTATCACAATGGCCATGATAATGGCGAGCAGAAGTGACGGGAATGCATATACGGCATCGGCAATCGCCACCATGATCCGATCGGCCCAACCGCCGTAGTATCCGGAAATCAGTCCCAGCGCTATTCCGATGATCGAGGACAGGATGACCGCAATGATGATCACGGCTAGCGCAGTCCTGGTCCCCCAGATGACGCGCGACAAGACATCGTATCCAGCAACGGTTGTACCCAACAGGTGATTTCCACCGGGTGGCACGTGCGACCCGAATGGTCCATCTGGACCACGCAAATCGGCATAGCCGTAAGGCGCAAGCATTGGAGCCAAGATGGCGACGACAACGAATATCACCATGATGGAAATGCCGACGACCAACATGCCCTTCTGCAACCCCACGGCACGGCTCAGCGGGGTGTAGAACGGGATGAAACGCTTCCAGTTCTTGCGCATGTCAGTACCTAACTCGCGGATCGACCAAAGCTGCGATCACATCAACGACAAAATTCGTCAAGGCGACGATCACCGCCAGTAGCGCTACGATCCCCTGCACAGCTACAAAATCGCGAGCAGCCAAATACTGGGACAGCTGGAACCCAAGCCCCCGCCACTCGAATGTTGTCTCGGTGAGAACTGCCCCACCCATAAGCAGCGCGATTTGCATGCCGATTACCGTGATGATCGGAATCAAAGCAGGCCGGTAGGCGTGCTTCTTTAGGAGCCTTGTTTCCTTTACCCCACGCGAACGTGCTGCATCCACGTAGTCGGTATTGAAGGTGGAGATGACATTCGTTCGGACCAACCGCAGGAACACACCAGCAGTAAGCAATCCCAGAGCTAGTCCCGGAAGGATCGCGTGCTGCAGGACATCGGAGATCAAATCCCAACGTCCAGTGCGAAGCGCATCGATCGTGTAGATCCCCGTGGCACCATCAATGGACTTCAGTTGAGTCTCAGTCTTCAGACTGGCACGCCCTGCCACGGGTAGAACATTGAGGTAAACAGAAAACACCAACTTCAGCATCAACCCGAGGAAGAAGACTGGCATCGCATACGCCAGGACTGCGGAGATTCGAAACACGGCATCCGGCCAGCGGTCGCGGTAACGGGCAGCTACACGACCCAGTGGTATACCGATGATAAAAGCGACTAGCAACGCATATAGTGCCAACTCCAGAGTTGCCGTGCCGAAGGTCGTAAGGACTTCTATAATCGGACGATTATCAGAGATGGTGGTGCCAAAGTCGCCCCTGAATACGTTCCCCAAGTACTCGAAATACTGTACGAGGATGGGACGGTCGTATCCCGCATTATGGATTCGCTCCGCAAGTTGGCCCGGAGTGAGACGACCGCCCAACGCGGCGGTTATCGGGTCACCCGTGAGCCGCATGAAGAAGAACACCATGGTCACCAGAATGAAGACTGTGGGGATGATAAGAAGAAATCGGACCAACAGATAGCGGCCGAAGTTCCCCGAGAAGAAGCCCTTGCCCTTAACCGTCCCTTTGGAGTTTGATCCATCATCAACTGGGACCGCTATTCGCTTCGCTGCGTCAGGCACATCTAGGTCCTTCGTTTCCGAGGCGGGTAGTGTCATATCGCTAGTCTCGCTAGTCGCTTGAAGTGTATGAGAACGTTGCACCGGAGGGGCGATCTCATGGTCGCCCCTCCGATACTGCGTTCGTGGTCTAGTTCGGAATAAGGATTAGCCCTCGGCCTTCTGGATAGAGCCGTAGAGGAACTTGAACGACGCATCCAGATTCAGGTCGGTGATGACATCGCGGGCTACAACGGTCTGGGCACCCTGGAGCAGAGGAAGCGTCGGAATGTCGAGCGCGAGTTGCTTTTGAATTTCCTCGATCAGTTCCGTGCGCTTTGCCGGATCCGGTTCACTTCCCTGCTGAAGGATTAGTTCCTCAACCCTTTCGTTGCCGTAGTGGTTGAAGATAAAGCCAGTGTTGCCATCCGAGTCACGCAGGAAGAACGGCGTGATGTAGTTGTCCGCATCGGAATAGTCGGGGAACCAACCAAGCTGGTGCAATGGGTACGCATCGCTCACGCGATCCTTGGAGTACTGGGTCCACTCGGTGCCCTGAAGGTTCACGGTGAAAAGACCGGATGCTTCAAGCTGATCCTTGATCATGGCGTACTCATCGCCTGAAGAGGGACCGTAGTGATCCGGGCTGTACTGCAACTGAAGGTCAACAGGAACTTCCACACCTGCGTCCTTCAGAGTCGTCTCTGCCTTTGCGACATCCGGTCCACCGTTTCCATCACCATACAGTTCCTTGAAAGGCGAGATTGCGCCAGTCATGCCTTCAGCGACGTGACCAAACAGAGGTGTGTAGGTGTTCTGGTAGACCTGCTCAGCGATAGCCTGGCGGTCAACGACATCGGCAATGGCTTGGCGGACCGCCAGTGCCTTGGTTTCGTCAGCACTGTCCGTCTCCGAACCGTAGGGCTGCGTGCCGAGATTGAAGACAATGTAGCGGATTTCGCCGCCAGGACCGGTCCACACTGCAAGGCCGTCTTGCTTTTCAAGATCAGCAATGTCCGTCGCGGAAAGCGAACGGTACGCCACGTCAATGTTGCCCTGTTGAATGTCGAGCTTCAGGTTCGAGGCGTCGGTGTAGTAGCTGACCATTACATCGTCCTGGAACGCCGCACTGTGAAGCCCACTGTAATTCGGGTTCCTCTGATACGAGACCGAGTTGTTCAGGTCGAACTGGGTGATCATGTACTGACCACCAAACTTACCGGCAGCAACAATAACGTCCGGGGGCGTCAGCGCATCGGGATCGAAGACGTCAGCAGGAACGATCACACCAGCAGGGCTGGACAGTACCTGGGGGAACGTCTGGTCGTTCTCCTGCTTCAGGTGGAACACAACTGTCGAGTCATCCTTCTGCTCAACGGAATCAAGGTTCCACAGAAGTGACGAAGGACCGTTGTCATCCTTGATCTTTAGGTTGCGGTCGAAGCTGAACTTGACGTCTTCCGCAGTGATCGGGCTTCCGTCAGACCACTTTGAGTCCGGCTTGATCTTGACCGTGTACTCGGTCGGTGCCGTGAATTCAGCAGACTCTGCCAGATCGGGCTCAACATCCGGGCTGCCGTAGGGTGAGCTCAACAGGAACGGGAACGACTGGATCTGCACAGCAAAGGAACCGTTATCGTATGAGCCGGCCGGGTCTAGGCTTACGACCTTATCCGTGGTTCCAATTAGTAGTGCTTCTGACTGCTCTGCTGGGTCAGAAGCTTCGCCCGACGTGGGGGTCTTGTCGTCGGCAGTCTGCGCGCAGCCGGCCATCGCGACACCCGCCACCGCAACGACGGCGGTTGCAGTGAGCAAGCGTTTGGAGAAGTTAGAGGGACGAGCCATTGAAGGTTGCTCCTTACTTGTTAGAAGCCTCGGGACATTGGTCGCATTCCGATTCTGGGCGCGGTCTTATGTTCGAGACGTGCATATATTGTTGTCTGGCTGTCGAATCAAGCCAATGGGCGTCCGCAGTCTGGCCCTCGGATAACAACATGGGTGCAATTCCCCACCTAGATATGTCATATACGTCACAGTAAGTGAAACTCGGTTGCGGGAATTGCTACGGTCTTCTATTGGGTCCATACATCGGGACCGCGGACGAGGGAGCAGTACCCGCAAAGCGAAAAGACTGACTCGAAGGAGTTGGTTATGGCATGGATAGTCCTGGTGCTTTCCGGGATGCTTGAGGCTGTTTGGGCCACGGCACTGGCAGCCTCAGATGGCTTCAAGAAGCCTCGACCCACCGTTGTCTTTGTAATCTCCGCCCTTGTGAGTATCGGTGGTTTGGCTTGGGCAATGAAGTTCCTACCGACCGGCACCGCATATGCAGTATGGGTGGGAATCGGCGCCACACTCACCGTCGTATGGGGTTTCATCAAAGGGACCGAGCGCCCCACCCTGGCCCGCGTGTTGCTGCTGGTGCTGCTTGTCGGCTCAGTTATCGGCTTGAAGTTGGTGAGTTGACATGGCATGGGTTCTCCTCATCTTCTCTGCCATTCTGGAAGCCATTTGGGCTACGGCACTCGGCATGTCCAATGGATTCACGGTCTTGTGGCCGACCATCATATTTCTCGTTGCTCAAATAGGGAGTATGTGGGGCCTTGGAATTGCGGCCAAGCAAATCCCAATCGGCACCGCCTACGCGGTGTGGACAGGATTGGGAGCCGCACTTACCGTCACATACTCAATGGTCACTGGCAATGAAGTTGCATCCGTAGGAAAGATCATCTTCATTTCGGGAATCATCCTTGCTGTCGTTGGCCTCAAAGTCGTGCCCGCTAGAGCTCAGACATTCGTCAGTGAGCAACCGGAGCAGTAACTTAGTTCACAAAGTGGAATCGAGGTAGACGATGGCAATTCGACATGTGGTTGCATGGAAGTTCGTCGGTGAAGCAACCGAACGCCGCCAGACTGCACGTGATCTTGCTCAGCAGCTCAATGAACTTTTCGGCAAGATCCCAGGTCTGCTCGCAGTAAGCGCAGGTCCTAACAGCGTCCCACTTGAAGGGAACTGGGATCTAGCACTAGTTGCCGATCTGGCGGACGAGGAAGCGCTTGCTGCCTATCAGGCCCACCCTGATCACCAGGCCGTTGCCAAGGTCATCAAGGCCGCTGCAGTCGGACGTGTTGCCGTTGATTTTGCGTTCTGACTGAAGAGTGTGTTCGACTAGAAGCAGTTGGTGAACCTCGCTGGACCCGCGGCAGCGAACAGTGCTTCCCACTTTCTACAATTGTCCTCTGTCAGATCAGCAATCATCCCCAGGGTGCTAAGGGTCGAAACGGATGTCGAGCCATATACAAGCTCTACGAGTGCGTTGATCGACACGGTTGCTTCAACGACCGCGTCCTCATCCAATCGAGTCACCAGCGTCGAACCCTCACCGAGCTTCACACAATACTTGCCCGTTGCAAATCCAAGAGGATCTTCAACCTGCATAGACGCGGACAGTGCTCCCGCGTGCGCAGCAAATGTATAGGAACGTGCCTGGAGGCACGCAACGGGATCAAGGACCCTAGCCCATAACAGATCGAATATCTCTGTCACCTTGAGTGCGCGCTGGTCGACTAGGGCTAGACGCAGCGGGCTGGAAAGCGCAAAGTTGCCGTAAACGATCTCACGAACGCCTTCAATCCGTACAAGGTGATCCCACAGGGCGAGCTCAGCGGATCCACTCACGAAATCCATGTCCCGAATCTTCAGCTTCGTGCCCTGTTCCTCGAACGAATACACGACGTACCCGTCCAAATTGCCATCAGGCCCCTTACACAGCAGGCCGCGGTATTTGGCGTCGTAGTCCCCCGTTGAATCGTCACGGAAGAACTCCAGATCGTAGCTTGGGTGCCTAGCAGTTGAACCCCTAGTCACCTCGTGCGCTCTAAGGCTGATCTCTCGAATCTTGTCAAACAGGGTCTCACGTAGAGCCCAGTCAACCTGATAACCCTCGATCAAACGTTCGACTTCTGGTCTCATCGTAAACCGCGTCGGAATCACCGTCACACCAATTTCGGGAATCACATTTTGGAATCCAAAGCGACCGTAGATGGCTGCACTTGACGCCGTCAAAAGAGCTAGAGGCACACCTTCTTCTGCCAGTTGCTTCATGTTCAGTTCGATCATCTGACGCAGAATTCCACGGCGTTTATGCGCCGTGCGGACCGTTGCATTCGTCATCATGCCAGCCGTGACCATTCCGGCACCTAGGTTTGCCTGGGCCCTGAACACACCAAAAGTTCCGACCGGCAACCCGCCCACTGCGGAATCCAAAGACTTCGAGGCAGAGTGAACTTGGGTGGCAACGATTCCGTCATCATCGATCGTCTTCATAAACAACTCGATCGCCTTTTCGGAAGGCTGCTTACCGTTGAAACCCATGCTGATCGCAATGACCCATTCGCGAGCACCAGGAGCACTGGAACTATCGAACTGCGACAGTGTCAATTCGTCTTCGATGCGGTGATCATTGGGCTGCATGTTTTCGCTCATCACATGATCTTAGCCGCAGGCGAATCGCAACAGTCGACGCTGCCGAACGACGCCCCGCTGCCTCTGATTCGCCGACGAAAATTGCCTAAGAGCGCAGAACTTTCTCCATCGATTTACCCCTGGCAAGCTCATCGACCAGCTTGTCAAGGTAACGGATCTGCCGCATGAGCGGATCCTCCAGGTCCTCGACCCTGACCCCACAGACCACGCCCCTAATGAGCGACGCGTTTGGATTCAGGTTGGCGACTGCGAAGAAGTCCTCAAAGGTTGTCTCCGCGGCGATATGTGCCCGCAGTTCGTCCTGGCTGAACCCGGTGAGCCATAGAACGACCTCGTCGAGTTCATCGACCGAGCGTCCCTTCTTTTCCACCTTCGCGAGATATAGCGGGTAGACGGAGGCAAACGGCATCTTGTAGATCCTGTGACTCATAGAGGAAGCCTACTTTGCGATGTGTTCCCGCTGCTCGCATGCAAAGTTCAAGTCCACGACAGCTCCGTGGCCGGGGATGATCAAAGTCTCTCGGTTCGCTAGCGCCAAGACTCTGTCCAGCGTCTGCGGCCACTCAGCAACAAAGCTGTCGAAGTCGACGACGGGAGGACCTGCTTCCTCGACCAAATCCCCAACGAACAGAACATTCGACTGAGGCACGTACGCCACCAAATCTCCATCTGTATGGCCGCGGCCGAGGAAGCTGACGTTCACAGTCACCCCGCCCAGATCGATCAAAGCGGCCCCTGAGATCAGGTGTTCGGGTGCTACAAGATGATTCGCATCCACGCCAAGCGTCTCCGCTTCCTTTAGCACCTCCGGCCTATCAAGCCACGAGGGCAGGGAAATGTGTCCGTAGGTTACGACTGAGCCGTCACCGCGGCCCGCATTACCATGCGCACCATTACAGATATCGCTGCGATCCTCAGTCACGGTACCAGCGAGGCCAAAGTAGTGGTCCCAGTGCCAGTGCGTCACCAACACGTGCAGAACCGGAACCTTACCGAACGCTTCCGCCGCATCTTTCAGAAGACGCCCTTGCTCAGGAGAGGACCCCGTGTCGATGAGCAGCGCAGACTCACTTCCCACTACGAGCCCGATGTTCACCGCTGCCGGTTGCGCGACCGCAACATAGACTGCGGGCGCAATGTGCCTGAAAGGCGAGAAGGTGAACTCCATGTTGCGACTGTATCGCGATGACCGACCTGCGAGCTGCCAAACTCAACCGCCCAAATCAACACGCTCCAGGTAGACAGATCTTCCAGAAGTTTTCTGTCATGGGTCGAAATGACCACGGCTGCTCGAGTCGCGTTGATTGACTCCGTCAACTCGTCGACAAGCGTGATTGACAGGTGGTTTGTTGGTTCATCCAGCAGCAGGACATGAGGTCGCTCCGCAATCACCTTGGCCAGATCGAGCCGTCGCTGCTGGCCAACCGACAGTTCTCCAATACGTTTGCCGGCATCTCCTAGACCAAGCAAACCAAGTTGAGAGAGCCCAACTGCTTCTATTGAGATTAGCCCAGGGAAGTCGAGTCTCACGAAGTGTGAAGTTGTCCCCCGGCTGAAGTGTTCGTTTTAAGGATCCGTGTCGTCGGCAGAGCCTCCGGGTGCTCTTGCTGCAACCACGTCATGATCTGCTCTCTAACCTCGCATCGCAGCGCGAACTGCTTGTCGGAGTCCTGCGCAGATATGACAAAGCGGATGGTGACGTATCCATTCTGTGCCTCGATGACGTTTACGCTCGATTTGCGATGATCCCAGTTGTCGGAGGACTCGATAATCTGCTGGAACTTCGCACGCACCGCATCCACCGGAACACGCCAATCGAGGTCCATCAACACTACGCCGAGGATCTTGTCAGAATTCCTGGTCCACGTCTCAAATGGCTTCGTAGTGAAATACGTGCAAGGCAGTATTAGGCGGCGCTCATCCCAGATGTAGACGACGACGTAGGAAAGGTTGATCTCGCCAATATGTCCGAACTCATCCTCGACCACGACCACATCGCCAACCTTGATCGCTTCGGAGAACGCGATCTGTATGCCAGCGATCAGATTGCTCAACAGCGACTGAGCCGCCAAGCCAGCAACGACCGAGACGATGCCTGCGGAAGCCAGAAGACTAGTGCCAATAACTCTCATAGCTGGAAAGCTGAACAGCACCGCTCCCAATGCTAGAACGCTGATGAGGACAAGGCTGAGCCGGTACAGGACTACCAGTTGCGTCCTCCTGCTCCGTGCATCAGGATCGGTGGCATCGGCATCATTGGCGATGACCCTATCGAACGCAGAGGACACCAGTATTGCCAGGAGCCATGCGCCCGAGACAATCGTGGCAATAAGGAACGCGTGAGACAGGCCCGGCCACCACCTGAGTTCGCCCGGTTCGGTCATCGCACTGACAACCCATCCAACAACAACGAGGACGAAGATAAGTGTCGGTACATGAACGCGGCGGGCCAAACGCCCAACCCATTTGGCGCGACCAGACAGATGTAAGAAGAGCAGTCGGAAGACTTCGACAAGGACCATAGAGATCACCAGTGCGGCTACAAGAATGACGACCGATCCAAGCCACGTTGATGGATTGAGAAACTGCATAGGGTCCAGACTAGTGGCGCAAGCTCTCGACAGCAGAGTGATAGACCGCTATCCGGTTCGGGCTGTCAAAAGTCGTGCCGGGAACTCGGCCCTCCAGGTGGTCCTTGTCATCTACGCCGTCTGCGATGTCCTATGCGCCGCCATCACGCCTCTCTGAAATAACAGTGTGTTTCGGGGAGACCATATACCCGTCAACTGGAGCCCCGAACCATCAGACCACGCCCTGAAAGAGGATGGGTCCACGCAATACAGCCGCTCCATTACAACGGCAAGGCGGGATATGGAACATACTATATTCCACCACATCACATCGTCGGGGTGACGGGATTTGAACCTGCGACCCTTTGGCCCCCAGGTAGACGGATCAGCTGATTTTCGCTACCTAACCAGGGTCTTGGCGTTCCATACCTTGCAGAGCGTGCCACGTTTTGCATGTTTTGCAGAACGTTGGCCACTAGATTGGTTCACTAGATCCAGCAGCCACCGTTCCCACACGGTCGTTGACTTTGAGGCTTGTGGTGAGCCTACGTGAACGTCGATCAATTCCGTTCACGACCAGATCCGGACCGGCGATGAGCGCCCCCAGATGACGATCTCCTCGACTGTCGGTTCCGAAGAGCACTTCAACAATCTGTCCGAGCTATCCATCCGGTCGAGGCCCGGCCGTGATGTCGCGGTCCTCCCACTCTTGGACTACGTCACGAATGAGCGCGATGCCCGCGTCAGTCGAGCCTCCTCCACCACAGCGCATAGCAACCAGCACGACCGAGGACTCACGTCAGAAAATAGCGAGCGCTGCATCTCAATTTATCCTAGATCCCGGAATCTGGGATATGCTATGTTCATGAGTGGCGATGACGTGCTGGAGCGGTCGTGGTCGAAGACCCTGTTTGGCAATCAGCACATGTTGCACGTGACGAGTTCGATCGCTCAGAGTAATGTCGAGTTCACGGCCCCACAGGTGGAGCGTGCCACGGCGTTGAGCGCGAGCAGCGTTCATCGACTGTTGGGGATTCTGTGCACCGTTGAACTGCTTGAGCGAGTCCCTCGCAAAGTGTATGAGCGGCAGCAGAAGTACCGGCGACAGCGCCATCCGTTTTGGCTGGCAATGACCCAGATGCGCGAAAGCGTGCGCGGCGCCGAAGACTCACCTAATGGCAGCAAGGAAGGACGGCAGTGATGACTTGGGTCGCGATCGTGGACAGCGGGAACGAGCGCTGTTTTGCGACCCGCCCCCCGACAGCTGCCCCCGAGGTCGCGGTGCAAGTCTCATTCGATGAGCAGGAGATTCAGCGGCGCACGAAGGAACGTTTCGGTTCGCTTTTGGGCCTACAGCTACTGAACGTCCTCGCACTCCTGCCGTTCGGCTCCCCGGTCAAGGCGTCGAGATTCTCTGAGTATGAGTTGTCGATGCTGCGTCGCGCCCAGCGTAAGGGTGCGGCGGAGTTCACCCATCGGAACGGCCAACAAGTGGTGATCCGGCACGCCGCGCCACCATTGATGGTTCATCACGCGACGATCACTTGCTCGAACTGGCGCAAGGGGCTTTCCATCGCGTCTCGTTTCGCACCGTATTGTTCGCGCGAGATCGCTCTTATGGAGATGCCGACCGACGACCTCGAGCTCCGCTTGGAGGCCGACTACCTAGGCATTGGAGTAACGCTGCGTCCCGGTTCGCTTGTAGGGCAAGGCGTGCGAATTATCGAGCCCGCAAGCTTCGCTCCAGCCCGGTACACGGGTGCATCTTGGCTGTTTGCCGAGAAGCTTCTCCTCCAACGAGGAAACGTTGATTATTGGTGAGCGTTAGCTCTCTTTGCGCCATTCTTTGACGTCCGCGGTCTCATTGATGTCAACCCCCACCAAGCCCTTGAGTGTCTGGCGAGCGTAGTCAACGTCACTGAGCTGGCGCTGCCACCAGCGCAGGATATCCTCGGCCGGGAAACCAGAGATGGACCGACGCATCTCCGTGATCATGTAGAGGTTGTGGAGATGCGCCTGAAGACGGTCCTCGTTGGAACCGTTGAATCGGTACACGTCGCGCCCCTTGCAGTGGGGACAGGAGCACGGATCCGAAACTCCGCTCGCGTACCACGCGAGCTGCATCCAGCTGCACCGGGAGTAGCGCAGTAGTTTGGCGCGCAAGACGGTGGGCGTGGTGTCGCTCTTGTCGGACGCGAAGGGAGTTTTTCCGGGGAACGCGACGCGTCGAAGGCTCGGAAGCTGTCCGACGGCCGCCGCGTGTGCGCCATGGGCAAGGGCGTCGAAGGCCGCGAGGTCGATGCGCCAGGGCATCGCCCAGGGCAGTTCGCGGAATAATCGCCGGAAGCTGGGGATGGTTCCTCGGTGAGAAAGTGGGTTCGCTGACCCGTCTGCGAGCGCGATCGCAACGGGATGTTTGCTCTGCTTGAGGACCGCGATGAGCTGGCGAATGTTGTTCTTGTCGAGCCACCGGTAGTGCAGCGGCACCAGGAAGATTATGTCGTCACGGTCGAGTTCGTTGACCCGCCGGACTGCTTCTTTCAAGGCGGCGATGTCGCCTGCGTTGACCACACCGGTGGGAGTCACTGCGATGCTTGCGCCGTTCTCAATCTGGCCGTCGAGTGTTTCTGGGAACAGGCCGTCGGCATCCAAAACGAAGGGAGCTTCAACGGTTGCCCATTGCTCTATCGAGCGGGGTTCAATGAGCATAGTGAGGTCGTCGTAGGCGATCCGCAGACTGCGCACGGTGCCGGATGCTGCGGCGCCTGCGACGATCAGACCGCTGACGTCGAGATCGATGTGCGCTGCGGTATCAGCCGCCTCCCCACTGGCCACCACCAGCACCCGCGTAGCCAGCAGCTGCGCGGCCTGGGTGTCGGCAGGAGTTCGGCGGGTCTTGACCGAACTGACGGTTAAGAGGGTCGTGGTCGTGGGTGTTTCAGCGCTCATTGGTGTCCCCCCAGTAGACCTCAGTGAACTCGTGCACCGTCATCTGCGCCGAGTTGGCAATGGTGGCGGTTGACTCCCCCGCCTGGACTCGATGTTCAATTGCCCGTTGCAGCAACGTTGCCTGCTCGGGGTGGATCTGTACTGGTTCGTTCTTCCGGTAGCCGGCGCGCGACAGCTCAATGTTGAGTGCACGGTACTGCCCGTCCGTGATCGCCCCGAGGTCGCGACCTTTTCGGAGCAGCGCTGCCATGGAGACGCCCCACTGTGATTTGAGTCGGGCGAGCTTCGGAACAGTGAGCCCTTCGAGCTGCTCACGGATGTCATTCGCTGGCATCAGCAGTTCGCTCGCGAACCGGTCAGCTTCGCTCTCCTGGTCCTCAGTGGGAACCTGATGCATCACGGCATGTGCGAGCTCGTGCGCGAGCGTAAATCGTTGCCGGTCGGCGGGTGCGTGATTGCTGAGAAGAACGAGCGGGCGGCGACCTTCTGGCCAGCTTACGATGGCGTCGATACTGGTCGAGCCAAGATCGCGGGTCATGATCGCGACCCCGGCTTGCTCCAGGAAGGGCACGAGTTCGAGGACTGGGCCCCGAGGGATACCCAGTATCGTGCGCACTTCCTGAGCCACTTCCTCAGGACTCACAAAGCCGTCTTCGGGGAGCGGCCTACGTGGGAGAGTCACTGCGCTGGCAAAGCCGTTGAGAATCCCCGCGGCCTGCACGTGTGCGAGATCCAGTTCGGCACGAAGTTGATTTGCCTTCGATATCGGCAACGTGGACCGCTTGCGATGGAACACGTAGGGCGCCGACCCGAAGGCAGACTCCGGCGTTGCCAGCAGAGACGCAGGCGCATCAAGCGCCGCAGCAAGTACCGCGAGCCGGTCATCATCCAGCGGGAGCGTGCCACTTTCGATCTTGGAGAGCACCGCCTGCGAGATACCCGTCTCTTGAGCCAGCTGCCCCTGCGTCATTCCGCGTGCAACACGAACAGTCCCGAGCACGATGCGTCCGGGACTGGTTTGGCCTGCACTGAATGACATGTCTGTAGTTTACGTGACTGCTCCGACAAGTCAAGAATATATCTGCAGAAATATTTTTACAGATAGGTCCGTCATGGTCCTGTCGCACTTCATGTCCGGCTACGTCCGCAGCGACTTCGTCGAGGTCATCAAGCATAACCCCTAGGCAGAATGATGCCTAGCTAGGGCACTTGGCTTCCGCTCGCCTGCGCAGACGGACTCGCGGCGCGCCTGGCGGCCGGAACGAAATGGGAACGTTTCGTTCCGGCCGCCCCTCGTTCGCTGCTATGCCGTCCCTCCGTATTGTTCTTCGAGCATCCGGGCGGCGGCACGCTTGATCGCTGACCTGTCGATGGTTCGCTTCTTCATTTGCGTCGCCTCCGTTCACGCGTTAGCTGCTTCTTAGCCACTCAATTCTGACAGCGGAACTGCGGGGCAGCAGGTGCCGGGCCTGGGCGCTCAACGGCGCCGCCTGGGTTTCGAAGGGCGCTCAATCGATGAGCCCCAGCCAACCACATGCCACCACCCGCAGTAAGGACACTGCTCAGCAGATGCTCCCTTTTGCACCCGACTTGCGATCGCCGCCGCTTGCGCACGCGATTCAATAGGATCTCTCTTCGTTCGGCAACGAACCCCTTTAGCGCTCATGGCCCTTCCTCCTCGTCTGTTCATCTGAAGCCGGTAACAACAGGCTAGATGCTGCCTCCGACATCAAGCGTTCGGAGTTCCAACTGCAGGACTAGAGCCACAACTTTGTTGAGCGTCGGAGTTCATTCAGCATGCTCGTTGGAATGAGCATCCAGCATTTCCTCCCTCCGTTCGGAACCCGGTTCGGCACTGATATTCAGCCTCGTGGTTCCCGATTTCGTGCACGCGTACGGTGGACCGATCCTGTCACACATCAGCGCAGAAGTCGTTCAACCACCGTAGAGAATGAAACCGAGGCGGAGGAGTTCTTTGAGCTCATGCGTTCGTCGTTCGGCCAGCCGCTGAATCCGCTGATCACCCTCGGCGAATACGCGCTTCTGATCGGGGATCGCTTCCTGCGTGGGGTCGATATGACTTCTACGGCGAGTGGTTACCGTGCGGGTTTGAAACTTCGCGTCTTGCCCGCGCTCGGCCCGATCCGCATCCGCGATATCTCGGCTGCCGTCGTGGATCGATGCATCGATATGTGGGAGATGGAGCATTCGCCGTCGACGCTGAAGAACACGATCGCGGCGCTCACACGGGTACTTGACGAGGCGGTTCGCGACGAGCTCATCGCGTGCAACCCCGCGAGAGACTGCTCGAATCGGAGGTACCGGTCGCAAGCAGCACTCGATCAGGCTCGGCGGATACCCTCACCTGCCGATGTCGAACGAATCGTTGCCGCGTACACTGAAGTCCACCAAAGTTACTCCGACCACGTGATGCTGAGCGCAGTTCGGAAGTCGCGGGCCTGCTAGTCAGGGATGTGAATTGGAAGAAGTGGGTCGTCGCGATTGAGCGTCAGTGCTTCCCGGGAGCAGGTGGGCTTAGCCTCAAGGCACCGAAGGGGCGCCGTGCGCGGCTCGTTCCAATCATCGACCCGATTGCGCCGGTGTTGCAACGGCTCACTGCGCAGCATCGTCGCAACACGCCCCTGTTGCGGGGTCCGCGCGGAGGCGTCATCACAACTGCGGCGTTGCGCAATGCAACCGGCTGGGACAATCTGGTTGCATCCCTGGGGTTGCAGGGGTTGCACCGTCACGATCTGCGGCATGCAGGCGCAACCTGGTTCACGAATGCAGGGATTCCGATTCATGTGGTGAGCGACATTCTCGGGTATGCCTCTATTGAGACGACGCGGTCGTACCTGCATACCGACAACTCCGTTTTGCGCGCAGCGGCACAGTCAATGAACCAGCACTTTCTGGGACACTGACGGCGTCTAGAAACAGCTGAACCCCTTGACCATGTCCAGTCAAGGGGTTCAGCGGGTACGAAATCGGGTACACGAAAGCCGTCCAGAGCTGGCATACTACCCAGATGTGCGACCGAGAAAATACCTTTTGATCAGGTATTTCTCACATGGTCGGGCTGACAGGATTTGAACCTGCGACCCCTTGACCCCCAGTCAAGTGCGCTACCAAGCTGCGCCACAGCCCGAAGTTCGAAAGCTGACCCAACCAGGCGTCAGTCGAACAGCGAAAAGTCTACCCCAGCGCTTCTACCAACAACGAATCACCCGGCCGAAATATAGGTTTACTCACGTTCGGGTTCGAGGTTGGCCCAGTCGGCCCATCCAGCCTAGCTTCCGGCACAGCCGCTACACCCCACGAGACCCCACTGCCTCGACAGCCATCGCCGTGACCGCCGCAACGACTTCACTGATCGTCATATTCGACGAGTCAACGACCGTGACTCCCGGTGCTGGCTCCATGAACTGTGAAACCCTTGAATCAATCTGGTCACGCCCCGCGACCAGGGCCCGCGTCTTCGCCATTAGTTCAGGCGCCACATCGCCATACATCTCCAGCGTGCGACGCCGAATCCGTGCTTCCTCGTCCGCCGTCAGCAACACTCGCACGTCCGCATCGGGACAAATCACCGTGGTGACGTCCCGCCCCTCGGCGACCATGCCCCGACCATTCTCCCGCGCACGCATCATGTGCTCGCGCTGCGCTCGCACCATCCACTTGCGAACAGGGATCATCCCGGCGACGGTTGAAACGTGCTCGGAAACCTCCGCCGTTCGCAGGGCCGCCGTCACGTCACGCCCATTCACCAAGAAAACCGGTTCATCGACCGTCCCCTCGAAGGACATCTCCATTTCCGCGGCGGCCGCCAGCACCGCCTCCGCGTCAGACACATCGATACCGCGCGACAGGCAGTACCAAGTCAAGGACCGGTACATTGCGCCGGTGTCCAAGAACCCGATGTCCAGCGCCTTAGCTACCATCCGTGACACCGTCGACTTCCCGGATCCGGCAGGGCCGTCGATGCCGATCAAGATACCTTTGCCTCTCACCAAGGCTGTAGCAGAGCCTTCGCTCCGCCCACCGGTCACTGTGACTCCCTGTGCGCGACGCTCCAGCCGAGTTCTTCCAAATGCCCCACGGCTTCCTCAGCCTTATCCGGTGCAACCATAATCCGTGCGATACCGACCGGCCGTCCGCCAGCATGTTCCAGGTTCAGATCCTCGATGCTCACACCAACAGCGCCCAACTCGGTGAACAAACGACCGAGTGCTCCGGGCCGATCGGGTACCAACACCTCAATTTCCGACCATCGACTGGGAGCACCACCATGCTTGCCCGGAATCCGCGACACACCTTTGTTGCCCTCGGTGATCACGCGGCTCACGACCCCAGCGGCCCCCGCAGCAATGGACAGTCCCGGCACTCTTTCCTCGTCCCCTAGCCGGTCGACAAGCTCTGCAAGGTCCTCTTGCAGAGCGCTCAATATACCGGCCACCGGCTTCGAGTTCCCCGCGATGATCGCCGTCCAAAGACGGGGGTCCGAGGAAGCAATGCGCGTAGTGTCACGCAGCCCCTGCCCAGCTAGGGACAGAGCCTCACCCGAGGCATCCGTCAACCTGGCCGCCAGCAGGCTCGAAACGAGTTGCGGGACGTGGCTCACCATCGCGACGGCTTGATCGTGTTCACCAGCATCCAGCTCCAGCGGCGTGGCCCCAACGTCAACCGCCAGGTTTCGCACGGTCCTGATCGCTTCGGGGGAAGACGACGCCATCGGCACAATCACCCAGGGACGACCGTAGAACAGGTCACCGTGCGCGCTGCTGGCTCCAGAACGCTCGCGCCCCGCCATCGGATGTGAACCGACAAAACGGGCGAGGACCGATTCGTCTTGGATCAACTCGACGACGTCGGATACGACAGTCTGCTTCACCGAAGCCACATCAGTCACGATTGAAGTCGAGAAGCGCAGAAGGCTTTCAACAACCAGCCCACCAACCAAGTCGGGGGGTGCCGCCACGACTACAAGCGTGGGCTCCTCCGCTTGCGCCGACGAAATGTCCGGGCCTATCGGCGTCCCTGCCCCCATGTCGGAAGCGAGTGCCAACGTGACGGGTGACGGGTCGGAAAGCCAGACCTCGACATCGCGCTCTCGCAGCGCAAGTGCAATCGACGTGCCAATCAATCCGGTGCCGACAATCAGCACTGGCCCGACTGTCGATGCAGCTCCCGTTGAAACCTTCGCCATGGTCAAACCCTAGAACTCCTGGAGATCACAGACTCACGGCGTCGTACAACGCAGTCAGGTCATTGCTTTTGATACGACGCAGGTTGCCTGACTTCAACCGCTCCAACTTGATCGGTCCGAACTGGGTGCGAACCAACTCGCGTACAGGGAAGCCGACCTCGTCCATCATGCGACGAACGATGCGGTTACGGCCCTCGTGAAGGCTGATCTCCACTGCAGAGATGTCACCGAACACATCTTTGACCCTGAATGAGTCCGCGCGCGCGGGTCCATCGTCAAGCTCCACGCCTTCTAGCAACCGCTTGCGAACCCAAGGCTTGACCTCACCGTGAACTCGCGCGACGTAGGTCTTTTTCACCTCATAGGACGGATGCGTAAGGCGGTTCGCCAGTTCTCCATCATTGGTCAGCAACAGCAGACCGGACGTGTCAATGTCCAAACGGCCCACGTGATGCAGTCGTTCGGGATACTCATCCAGAACATCGGCAAGGCTGGGTCGCCCTTCGGGATCGCTCATAGTGGAGACCATGCCGATTGGTTTGTTGAGAGCAAGCACCACGTGCTTTGCGGGCGCGGTGAGAATCCGGCTTCCGTCCACATGGATTACCTGACGGCTTGGATCGACCCGCGTGCCTAGCTTGCGTACCTGTACACCATCGACGGTTACGCGACCCTCGACAATCATTTCCTCGGATGCTCGACGCGAGGCGACACCCGCCTGAGCGAGCACCTTCTGCAGCCTCACTCCCCCGTCATCATGCGGATCCTTGGCCATTTCTCAGCCCTCCAGTTCTGCTGAAAGTTCCTCAGCGCTCTCCGGCCCGGGTACAAATGGAGCGAGCGGTACCAGCTCTTCTATAGAAGCCAGTCCCATTCTCTCCAAGAAAGTACCTGTTGTCCGGAACAGGTGCGCTCCCGTGATGCTGGTTCCACTTTCCTCGATGAGGTCGCGGGCCAGCAGTGTCCTCAGTACCGAGTCGACGTTAACGCCCCTGATGCGCGCTATCTGCGCGCGGGTTACCGGTTGACGGTACGCGATGATGGCCAACGTTTCGAGTGCTGCCCGTGTGAGTTGTGCCGTGCCGGTGCCTGCAACGAAGGCTCCGACCCATGGAGCCCACTTAGGCCGGGAGAAAATGCGCCAACCACCGTCAATCCTCCTCAGCTCGAAGCCGCGCTCTCGACCGATCAGTTGACCGTCCAGATCCTTGCCGTCGTATTCGGCTTGAAGTGCAGTAAGCGCAGTCTCGATTTCTTCGGGTGCCATTCCCATGACGCTTGCCAACTCGGTGGCGCGCACGGGTTCGGCTGCAACCATTAAAATCGCCTCTAGTGCTGGCATAAGGTCGCCGCCGTCGAGGAAGAACTCGTCGGCGGACTCGACCGACTCGGGCTGCGAGTCTTCGGCTGCCTCTTTACTCATAGTCCGCCTCCCACATCTCTTCTTCCGCTTCCTCGTTGCCCGCAAACCAGACCACCATCAACTGAGCCATCGGTTCGGGCTGATCAAACATCACCCGTCCGCGTCTATACAGCTCTAGCAGTGCGAGGAATCGCGTGACCACGACAGCGCTTGCTGGTGCACCCTCGATCAGTTCCGCGAACGAGCACCTGCCTTTGCTCTCCAACCGATCCTGTACTATTCGAAGTTCTTCGTCCAAGGAAGCCGAAATCCTGGCTACGTGCTCCGCCATGTCTGGACGAGGACGCTCCGCAAGAGCCTCGACCGCAATCATCACCAGACTCTCCGCGGTGATAGTCCAACGGAGTTCCGGGAGCATGAAGGCATACGGCTCTTCGAGAGGTACCGACCGAGAAACCCCGCCGGAGAAGTCACGCCAGCGTTTCGCCAAAACTTGCGATGCGTCCTTGAACGCCCGGTATTGCAGCAGCCGGGAGAACAGAAGGTCACGGGCTTCCAGATCCTCGTCAGAGGGCTCCTGGCCCAGCAACTGCGGGAGCAGCGCCGCAGCCTTCATGTCCAAGAGAGTTGCCGCAACAACCAGGAAATCCGTAGCGGACGACAGATCCGGGAACTTCTGCATGTACGCGAGGAACTCGTCTGTAACCGCTGCAAGGGCAACTTCGGTCAAGTCAAGGTCACGACGAGCAATCAGCCGCAGCAGCAGATCAAATGGCCCCTGGAAGTTGTCGAGCTCTACCTCAAACCCGCGAAGCGTGGCTGGGCCGAAAGTTTCACCGGTACTCCGAGAATCTGGTCTGTCATCCGCAGACTCAAGGAGACTTGCCTGCGCGGAATCTTTACGGCGCTTCACCACGGTTGACCAATTCGCGGGCCAGACGGCGGTACGCCTGCGCGCCAGCGTGTGTCGGGGCGTGGGTGAGGATCGGTTCGGTCGCCACGGAAGCATCCGGGAACTTCACGGTTCGGCGGATCGTCGTGTCGTAGACCAGGTCCCCGAAAGCTTCGTTTAGGCGGTCGAGGACCTCGCGCGAGTGCAGAGTCCGTGAATCCACGAGCGTCGGGATGATGCCATCAATCTTGAGTCTCGGATTGATGCGGTCACGCACCGTTTCGATGGTCTCTACTAGGAGTGCGACGCCCCGGAGCGCGAAAAACTCTGTCGCGACAGGGATCGTCACTCCGTGCGCTGCCGTCAGAGCATTCACAGTCAAGAGTCCTAGTGAGGGCTGACAGTCGATAATGATCACGTCGTAATCGTCTTGCACGGGACGAAGAACGCGCGTGAGAGCCGACTCCCGGGCGACCTCGTTCACTAACTGCACCTCGGCAGCCGACAGATCGATGTTTGCGGGGAGAAGATCCAGGTTCTCATCCACGGTCTTGCAAATCGCGTCGTGGACATCGAGTTTCGGGTTTAGTAGAAGGTCGTAAACCGTTGTCTCCAAATCGAGTGCATTCACACCCAGACCGACCGAAGCCGCACCCTGGGGATCGAAGTCGACCACGAGCACCTTGCGGCCATACTCTGCAAGAGCCGCGCCCAGATTTATCGCCGTTGTAGTCTTGCCGACCCCACCCTTCTGGTTCGCTACCGCAACGATGCGTGCAGGACCGTGACTGCTGAGGGGTTCAGGCACCGGAAAGTCGTCGTCCTCGACAACTCTCACTAAGGGCGGCTGGTAGTCCTTACTCACGCGGTTAACTGTACCTGGCACGAGGAAGGTCGGAGACGTGGCTCACCGTGGGACTCGACTAGATGAACAACGTGCTGGCGCTCGCGTCGCTAGCTGCGATGAACGATGCGACACCGCCCAGTTCCACGCCGTCGATCAGTTCCTCCCGTGCGATGCCCAGAAGGTCCATGGTCATGGTGCATGCGGTCAGTTCTGCCCCTGCTTCGATAGCTGCCTGAATCAGCTCTGAAACTGACTGAACGTCGTGGTCTCGCATTACCTTCTTGATCATGGCTGTTCCTGCTCCGCCCATGTTCATTTGCGACAGCTTCAGTGAATCAGGACCGGAAGGCATCATCGCAGCGAACATCTTGTCTAGTGCCTTTTTCTCACGTGCTGGAGGGTTCTCGCGCCGCAGTGCATTCAAACCCCAGAACGTGAAGAACATTCTGACCGGTTGACCCATCGCAAGCGCACCGTTAGCGATGATGAACGCAGCAAGGACCTTGTCTAGATCACCGCTGAACACCACAAACGACACGCCTTCGCGGTTGTCTCCGGTGGCTTGACCCACGGCGCTACCGCTCGCGACTGCAGTATCACCACCTGCGCAAACCCTCATGACGTACCCGGGACCCTCCGGTGAGATGTCGAGGACAGTATGTCCGTTTGCCAACGCCCACGCGGGACCGTCCTGGGCGAACCCCGGGTCAGACACCGTCACGGACACCTCGTCACCCGCGTTCAAGTCAGCCATGGTCTTTGACAGCTTCATGATCGGGCCGGGACATGCCAGACCAGTGCAATCCAGCTCGATCTGTTTTCCAGGGACGGTTGTCGTTACGGGACGAGCGGCGGCAGCGGAATAGGTTTCCTCGGCTTCCTGCGGAGCAGCACCCTCGTTCTCGATCTCATGCCAAGCACGGAACGTGGTCGAGCCTCCCGACAGTGTCCGAACATCTTTGAATCCGCGCTGAACCAAGATGCGGTGCGCTAGATAGGAACGGAATCCGACCGCACAGTAGAGTAAGACACGCATTTCAGGGTCCCAATCAGCGCTGACTTCGCGGAACTGAGCGATGGGCACGTTGACTGCTCCCGGCAGGTGCCAGATGTCGAATTCCTCGGGCGTGCGAACATCAACGATTTTCGCGTCTTCGGCAACCTCGGGGAATTCTTGGGCGTACCAGAGAGTGATGTCCTTCCGGATCGTGTTCGAGCCGACGAAGCCGACCATGTTGACGGGGTCTTTTGCAGAGCCAAATGGCGGAGCGTACGCCAGCTCCACTTCCTCCAAATCGAATACCGTCATACCCTGACGCACCGCCATCGCCAGTGTGTCTAGCCTCTTGTCTACGCCGTCGAAACCAGAGACCTGGGCTCCTAGCAGCTTCCCTGTCTCTGGGTCGAAAAGCGCCTTGATGTGCATCATGGCCGTTCCCGGGTAGTACCCCGCGTGACCGGAGGGATGGACATGGACGGCGCGATACGGGATCTCAGCCTGGTTCAACTGGCGTTCGGTCGCTCCCGTGCCTCCAACGACCATGTCAAAGATTTTGACGATCGAAGTCCCTTGCGTCGATTCATAGACCGAGTCCCGGCCACAGATATTGTCTGCCACGACCCGTCCCTGCCTGTTCGCTGGCCCTGCCAGCGGAGTCAGGTAGGTGCCGGGAAGCACGGGGTGTGGCGTCTCTACTACGTCTCCCGCCGCCCAGATATGCGGGTCGGACGTCGCCATGTGTTCGTCGACCTTGATGCCTCCATGAGGTCCTAAGTCGAGTCCCGCTTCGACAGCTAATGCGGTCGCGGGTCTGACGCCGACAGACATCACGACCAGGTCGGCATCCAGAGTTACGTGATTCTTCAGTTCTACGGAAACCCGACGGTCACTCTTGGGAACGATGGCTGCCGCAGCTGCCGATAGATAGAGTTCGATACCCCGGGTGCGCAGGTGGTTCATTACCGGCATTGCGATCTCGCGGTCGACCGGGGGAAGGATTTGATCTGAGGCTTCAACTACCGTCACCTGAACGCCCCGGCGGTGAAGATTCTCTGCCATTTCTAGGCCAATGTAGCCGGCGCCTATGACAACGGCCTTCGTTCTGTCGTGCTTGCCTGAGTCCGCTAGCCGTTTGTCCACCAGTGACTTGATGCGGTCCATGTCGCTGATTCGGCGCAGCACCTGCACCTGCGGCAGATCTACACCGGGAATCGGGATGTTCACGGGTTTGGCGCCTGGACACAGGGCAAGAGAGTCATACACTTCCGTGTACTCCTCACCGGTATCCACGTTGCGCACCGTGATTGTCTTCGTATTCCGGTCGATGCTGGTTACTTCGTGCCCAACTCGCACGTCGATGTTCAGCAACTCGCGCAAGGACTCTGGCGTCTGAACAAGCAGACGATCACGATCCTTGATCACTTCTCCAATGTGGTACGGCAGTCCGCAGTTTGCGAATGAGACGTGGTGACCACGTTCCAAAATGACGATCTCAGCGTCCTCGTCCAAGCGCCTGGCGCGAGCGGCAACTGAAGCTCCGGCGGCAACGCCACCAACTACAACGATTTTCACGGTATGCCCTTAGAATGTGTGCTGAGTTTACGGACGAAAACTCTGTACAAAGACTACCGGCGGGCACATGACCCTGTGTGCGTTTCTAGCGCTCGTTATCTTGCCCGCGGATGCGTCGATCGGTAGACCTCAGTCATAAGCTGTGGCGAGAGCTTTGTGTAGATCTGAGTCGTCGACACGTTCGAGTGCCCCAATAGTTCCTGGACTTCGCGGACCGACGCTCCACCCTCAAGCAGGTGAGTCGCGAAGCTGTGTCGCAAGGTGTGCGGTGAAACATCCCCTTTGATTCCGGCTCGCTTTGCAGCACGGTCGATGATTTCCCACGCGGATTGACGAGAAAGGGGGCTTCCACGCAAGTTAAGGAAATACGAAGCTGTTCCTCTTCCTTTTGCTGCAAGCGACGGGCGTGCGCGAACCTCATAGGCGTTTAGGGCATCGACTGCGTGGTGTCCCAGGGGCACCAGCCGTTCCTTGCGGCCTTTGCCGAACAGCCGTGCAACTGGGATCTGTCCATCTAGGTCCAAGTCATCTGCGGTGACATTGACTGCCTCTGATATTCGTGCACCGGTTGCATAAAGGAACTCAAGCAATGCAACATCGCGAAGCGAGCTCGGGCTCTCGCCGACAGCAGCGCCCAGTAGTGCTTCGACGTCATGAACACTTAGCGCTTTGGGTAGCATCTCAGCCTGCTTTGGCGGTTTCACAGAAGCTGCGGGATCTGCAGTCGCAATGTGTTCCCGAACCGTCCATTTATGGAAGGAGCGGATTGCCGCGAGGCTACGCGCGATAGAGGATGCCGCGAGAGGTTTGTTACTTTCATCGCCTCTTCCGAGTAACGACAGATACTCCTCAATGTCCGTCGAAGAGACCCGCTCCCATTCAATGGCGGATCCCCGAGGACTTCCAACCGCTACTTCCTCGTCCCCCTCGCTCTGCTTCACCACGACAAACTGCGCATAGCGGCCCAAGTCACGCCGATAATTGCTGACGGTGTGTGGGGACGCACCCTTCGACACACTCAAGTCCCCAATGAACCAGTCGATTTCGCGCAAAGGTCTCTCGTTTTCGTCGCCGTGGTACAGGTCCAAGATATGACCATGTCCTAGATATATTTGAACATGGGCCAAGGTCCGACGCGTTACAGTGCGGTCGGCGGTAACGGCTTTAAGGAGTGATGTCTCGTGACGTTTGAATGGGGAGAACTCGACCAGCGCGCAGTGAACACGGCAAAAGTCTTGGCCGCAGATGCTGTGGAGAACGCGGGATCCGGGCACCCAGGAACACCAATTTCGCTGGCCGCGGCTGCCTATGTGCTGTACCAGAGGCACCTGCGCTTCGATCCTCTCGACCCCGAGTGGATCGGCCGCGACCGTTTCGTTCTTTCTGCCGGGCATGCGTCCCTGACCCAATACATCCAGCTTTACCTGGCTGGGGTCGACATGGAACTGGATGATTTAAAGCAGTTCCGTTTCTTCGGTTCGAAAACTCCCGGTCACCCGGAATACGGTCACACCAAGGGCATTGAGGTCACCACGGGCCCGCTTGGCAGCGGTTTCGCTGCCGCTGTCGGCATGGCGATGGCCGCTCGCCGCGAACACGGTATGTTCGACCCCGATACTCCACTTGGTGAGTCGCCCTTCGATCACGAGGTTTACGTCATCGTTGGCGATGGCTGCCTACAGGAAGGTGTTACTTCCGAAGCTGCTTCTCTTGCGGGAACCCAGAACCTGGGCAACCTGATCGCAATCTACGACGACAACCGCATTTCCATTGAAGACGACACTTCAATCGCTTTCAACGAGGATGTTTTGAAGCGTTTCGAAGCCTACGGCTGGGATGTGGATAAGGTTTCGTGGTTGGGCGAAGACGGATCGTACAAGGAAGATGTTGCATCTTTCGATGCCGCATTGAATCGCGCCAAGAAGGTAACAGACAAGCCCACGCTCATTGCACTGTCGACGATTATTGGCTGGCCAACACCGGGCAAGCAAAACACAGGTGGAATTCACGGTGCGAAACTCGGTGAGGAAGCACTCCGTGGCCTCAAAGAGGTGATCGGCGCGGACCCCGACAAGATGTTTGATGTCGATGCAGAAGTCGTCCAGTACACCCGTGCTAATGCCGCAGCACGAGCCAAGACTGCCGTTGCGCAATGGGATGAGGTCTTCCGCAAATGGGCTTTTACCAACCCCGACAAGGTCTCATTACTAAACCGCATTCGCTCCGGTCAGCTCCCCGCGGGAATTGCTGAAGCACTACCTAAGTTTGAGGCTGGCAAAGATCTTGCCACTCGTGCCGCTTCGGGAGCAGTCATCAATGCAGTCGCTCCTGTCATGCCCGAACTCTGGGGCGGATCTGCCGACTTAGCGGGATCGAACAACACTCTCATAAATGATGAGCCTTCGTTCTTCCCGAAGGAACGATCATCAAAGGCCTTCCAGGGCAACGAGTTTGGCCGAAACCTCCACTTCGGTGTTCGCGAACACGCTATGGGTGCCATCATGAACGGTATTGCCTCCGACCATTTGACCCGCGTTTATGGCGGCACTTTCTTCGTGTTCTCTGACTACATGCGCGGAGCCGTACGCCTTGCCGCTCTGATGAATCTGCCTGTCATCTATGTGTGGACACACGATTCAATCGGCGTAGGTGAAGACGGTCCAACACACCAACCAATTGAACACCTGGCATCTTACCGCGCTATTCCAAACCTGGCGGTGGTGCGTCCGGCGGACGCCGATGAGACTGCCCAGGCCTGGCTCAGCATCCTCTCCCGCCAGTCCCCTGCAGCGCTGGTCCTCAGCCGTCAAAACCTTCCAAACCCAGGTCGCGGGGAAGGCAGCGATCTCGCTTTGGCCGAGGGCGTTGATCGCGGTGCCTACATTCTGCGCGATTCTAAGAGGAAGCCCGATGTACTCCTGTTCGCATCCGGGTCCGAAGTGAACATCGCACTTTCTGCTTCCGATGAACTCAGCAAGGAAGGAATCTCCGCGCGTGTCATATCGGTGCCCTGCATGGAGTGGTTCGCTGAGCAGTCCCCCGAGTACCGCAAATCGGTCGTTCCACCAGATGTCTCGGCTCGTGTGTCAGTTGAAGCGGGCATTGCTCTGCCCTGGCAAGAACTAGTCGGTAACCGTGGACGAAGCGTCTCGATTGAAACCTTTGGCGCTTCTGGCGCACCCGGCACTCTGTTCGAACACTTCGGCATCACTACTGACGCGGTCGTTGCTGCAGCGAAGGAGTCTCTTGCAGTTGATCACGATCGCCCCAATCTGTGGACCAAAGCCGACTGGTAGAAATATGCGGTAGGAGGATCCGGTAGCGGGTGCGGTAGCGGGTTTGTTCGAGAGTGGAAGCATAAGCCCTAGTTGGTTCAAACCCGGGTTGCTTCACTACCCCCTGCTTCCGCATCTGTGTGCCTTGTAGGCAAAAATCGACCGAATCATGAGGAATTTTGCCTACAAGGCACACAGATGCGACAGATAGCCCCGTATCGAGTTCAACGAAATGAACCCCGGCCCAACTCTGGACCGGGGTTCACTAAAAGCTATGGAGATCAGAAACCGAATCGAAGCATCAGCCCGTACGCGACAATCGCGATGGTCCAGAACACCAAGACTCCTACTGTAATGCGGTTCAGGTTCTTCTCAGCCACACCAGAGGAACCAGCACCCGCCGAGATTCCACCGCCAAACATATCCGACAGGCCGCCGCCACGTCCCTTATGCATGAGCACAGTCATAATCAGCAACAAGCTTGCAATGACGATGATGGTGATCATCATGACTCGAACTGCAATCACTGGTGGCCATCCAATCTGCCTGACGTTAGAATCATCAGACTCTTGTACCCGTGAGACCCTCAATTAGTCGATGAATCCCGCGAGCTTCACGTTACTTTTCTGCGGCAAGCCGCGACACATACCCCACTACTTTACAGGGTTCCCGAGGTATCTGTAACCGACTATCCGGGGCGAACGTGTGATCCCTGCCCCTCAGGATTCTGGTCCTGAGGGGCAGGGATGCAAGAGGGGCGGCCCAGCCTCAGCTGTACAGCCGCCCCTCTCAGACGCTAGATAATCAGGCGCGGAAGTCGCAGATCTTCGCGAACTCTTCAGCGTCCAGCGATGCACCACCAACCAGTGCGCCATCGACGTTCGGCTGAGCCATGATCTCCTTGACGTTAGAAGACTTCACAGAACCGCCGTACAAGATGCGGATCGTGTCTGCGGTCTCCTGGTCGAAGAGCTCTGCAAGCAGTTTGCGGATGGCTGCCGAGACCTCTTCGGCATCGGCCGGAGTCGCGACTTCGCCAGTTCCAATTGCCCAAATGGGCTCGTATGCGACGACGACCTTCTTGGCATCGTCCTTGGTGTAGCCGGCGAAAACATCCGATAGTTGAGCGACCACGTGGTTCACGTGCTCGCCCTTCTGGCGGACATCCAGGGACTCGCCGCAGCAGATGATCGGGATCATGTCATAGGCCATCGCAGCCTTTGACTTTTGCCCGATCAGTTCGTCGGACTCGTCGTGGTACTCGCGCCGCTCCGAGTGGCCGACGACCACGTAGGAAACACCGAGCTTCTGAAGCATCAGAGCGGAGACCTCACCGGTGTATGCACCAGACTCGTGGACCGAGACGTCCTGGGCACCCAGGTTGATCTTCAGGTTGTCGCCCTCGATGACCGTCTGCACGGAACGCAGATCGGTGTAAGGCGGAATAACGCAAACATCAGTCGCGTCAAAGTCGAACCGACGATCATCGAGATCGATCGCCAACTTCTGGACCAGTGCAACAGCCTGCACATGATCCATGTTCATTTTCCAGTTGCCTGCAATAAGCGGGGTACGTGCCATCAGTGATCAGTCCTCCAGAACTGCGATTCCTGGCAGAACCTTGCCCTCGAGCAGTTCGAGAGAGGCGCCACCACCGGTTGAAATATGGGAGAAAGTGTCCTCATCGAAGCCGAGCAGACGAACAGCAGCCGCGGAGTCACCGCCACCAACTACCGAGAATGCTTCACCTTCGCTTAGAGCTGATGCAATGGCGCGAGTACCGTTTGAGAAGGCTTCGAACTCGAAGACTCCCATCGGACCATTCCACGCAACGGTCTTCGCGTCGAGGATGTACTTCGTGAACAGCTCCGCTGTGCTGGGACCGATGTCCAAGCCCATCTCGTCTGCAGGGATGTCCGCAACAGACACGATGGTCGCCGGAGACTCCGGGGCAAACTCGGGTGCGACAACGACATCGACGGGCAGAACCAGGTCCACGCCGTTTTCCTTCGCAGTCTGAAGGTATCCACGAACGGTTTCAATCTGGTCTTCTTCGAGAAGCGACTTGCCGATCTCGTAGCCTTGAGCCTTCAGGAACGTGAAGCCCATGCCGCCAGCGATCAGCAGAGAGTCAGCCTTGGTCAGCAGGTTGGCTATAACGCCAAGCTTGTCGGACACCTTCGAGCCGCCCAAGATCACGACGTACGGACGTGCCGGATCATCGGTGACTTTCGACAGTGACTGGATCTCTTTAAATACGAGCTCACCAGCTGCCGAAGGCAGAATCTCGGCAATATCATAGACCGAAGCCTGCTTGCGGTGAACTACACCGAATCCGTCAGAAACAAAGGCATCAGCGAGCGTGGCGTACTCTTCAGCGAGTTCCTTTCGCTCCGCGTCATCCTTCGAGGTTTCCCGCGGGTCAAAACGCACGTTCTCAAGCAGGGCGACTTGGCCGGGCTCAAGCGCGGCAGTAACAGCCTTGGCGGAGTCGCCGGTGACGTCTTCTGCCAGGACTACGTCCCTGTCGAGCAGTTCGCCCAGGCGCTTGGCAACCGGAGCAAGTGAGTAGTTCGGATCAACCTTTCCGCCAGGACGTCCAAGGTGAGCAGCAACGACTACTGCTGCGCCCGCATCCAGTAGACGGTTCAGGGTCGGCAGTGCCGCCCGAATACGGCCATCATCAGTGATTTCGCCGTCTTTGAGGGGAACGTTGAAGTCGGAGCGAACGAAAACTCGCTTGCCGTTCAAATCCCCAAAAGAATCAATCGTCCTCAGCACAGGTGGTCTCCTTCTGGTGCTGTTGGTGGGAATGTGCGGCTGCCGCTTTCGGCTTGGTACCTTGCCGCTAGGTATTGCGCGTATCGTCGCCAATGTCCGGGACGCGTTACGCCCGCGCACACAAGATGCATGCGCGGGCGCGAAACCATCACTGGTTACTTACTTACCGAGCTAGAAACTCAGAGCTGCTCGCCAACGAGGACGGTGAGGTCCACGAGACGGTTGGAGTAGCCCCACTCGTTGTCGTACCAGGAAACAACCTTGACCTCGTTGTCGATGACCTTGGTCAGGCCAGAGTCGAAGATCGAGGAAGCAGGATCGCCTTCGATATCCTTCGAGACCAAAGGCTGCTCAGAATAAACGAGGATGCCCTTGAGTTCATCGGACTCAGCAGCAGCCTTGACTGCAGCGTTGACTTCTTCAACCGTTACGGGCTTCGAAGCGACGAAGGAAAGGTCGGTAACCGAACCTGTCGGGACCGGAACGCGTAGTGCGTAGCCATCCATCTTGCCTGCCAGTTCCGGCAGAACCAAGGCAACAGCCTTGGCAGCACCGGTGGAGGTGGGAACAATGTTCAGGGCAGCTGCGCGAGCGCGACGAAGATCCGAGTGAGGTGCGTCGAGCAGACGCTGATCACCGGTGTATGCGTGAACTGTGGTCATTAGGCCGCGCTCAATGCCGAAGGCATCGTTGAGAACCTTAGCCAGCGGTGCGAGGCAGTTGGTGGTGCAAGAAGCGTTGGAGATGATGTTGTCGGTCTCCGGGTTGTAATCCTTGTCGTTCACACCCATAACGAAGGTGCCATCAATATTCTTGCCAGGGGCAGAGATGATGACCTTCTTAGCACCGGCGTCGATGTGAGCCTGAGCCTTCTCGCCATCCGTGAAGAAGCCGGTCGACTCGATAACGATGTCCAGCTCACCCCACGGAATATCCTTTGGGTCGCGATGCGCGTAGACCTTGATCTCCTTGCCATCAACCACGATGGCGTCATCCGTGCTGCTGACTTCCGCGTCAAAGCGGCCGAGCACGGAGTCGTACTTGAGCATGTGGGCAAGAGTCTTCGGGTCGGTCAAGTCATTGACTGCAACGACGTCGATGTCTGCGCCCTGTTCCTTGATGGCGCGGTAGAAGTTGCGCCCGATGCGGCCGAAGCCGTTGATGCCTACGCGGATGGTCACTATGTCCTCCAAATGTGTCTGTCGACACGTCGGTTTAACGATTGCGATTTATATCGCGTCACGCCACGCATTTCCCGCGGCGGGGCGTGTCTTAATTTACACCGAATTTGCATACAGCGCACCGGCCAAATGGCCCAGGTGTGAGATGTCTTAAGACACCCGTTGCTCAAGACTCGAGTTCACTCCGATTCTGTGCCATTTCAGTCCTCGTCGAGGATCTCTTCGGTAATGGCCGCATCCGTAAACGGAATGCCTTTGTCAGCAGCAACCTTGTCGGCTAGTGCAAGTAGTCTCCGGATGCGCCCGGCAACAGCGTCCTTGGTTAGCGGCGGGTCAGACTTCTGCCCCAGTTCCTCCAGCGATGCCTGCCTGTACTGGAGCCGCAGTTCTCCCGCTTGCCGCAGATGCTCGGGGACATCGTCACCAAGAATCTCGAACGCCCGCTGTACGCGAACGCCAGCCGCAACTGCGGCCCTTGCCGATCTGCGGAGGTTAGCATCATCGAAATTCGCCAAGCGGTTGGCGCTCCCGCGAGCCTCCCGTTTATCCCGCTGTTCCTGCCAACGCGAATACGTTTTCGGGGCTCCCAGGGCATCCAGTAGCGCAGCGATAGCTTCGGTATCGCGAATGGTGACTCGCTGAGTCCCTCGTACATCCCGGCACTTTCCCCCAGAACCAAGGCGGCGGGCAAAACCGACCAGAGCAACGGCAGATTCGGGTCCAGGGCAGGTGACTTCGAGAGTCGAGGAACGCCCCGGTTCCACTAGCGAACCTCGGGCAAGAAAAGCTCCTCGCCATGCTGCCGCGGCCTCCGTGACGCCGGCGCCTACAATCTGCGTTGGAAGTCCGCGGACCGGTCGCCCCGCCGAATCGATTAGTCCGGTCAGCCGTGCAAGCTGATCTGCATCCTTCACCACTCGCACTACAAATCTATTGCCTCGCCGGAGTGCGCCACCCGAAACAATTATCACCTGGCACTCAGCCCGGTACAGCTTCTCAAGGAATGCCTGAAGACGTTTTGCGACCAACTCAGAGTCGACCTCGGCCTCAATCAAGATGCGGCCACCAACGACGTGTAGACCGCCCGCAAACCTGAGCATCACAGCGCATTCTGCACGCGCTTCAGCCACTGATCCAGGATTCTTGATCGCCAGCTCAGACTTCAATTCCGTTGTTAGGGACAACTATCTTCTCCGCCTCGATGGCCTATCGGCCGCTCCAAAACACTTTAGGCGAGCCACTCTTCGCTCGATCCGACCTCTCCCAGATACCCATCGAAGGCATCGCGTAGCGCAGCTGCCAAGCGAAGCGGATCGTGAGTCGCCGCTTCGACGCCTGAGCGTACCTGGCGCAGCAGCACTCTTGCACCTAGTTCCGCCGAAGCATCTAGCAAATCATCCATGTCGTCCACCGATGTGGGGTCAGCGATTACCACGTCTAGCTTCAGATCTGGTGCAGCGTGTCGGATAGCGCGAACAAGGTCACCCGAGGACATTTGCCACGTTTCTTGCTCCTTCACCACTAGGTTCAAGATCAGAGCTCGGTGAGCTTCAGTGGTGACAATTGCGCGACGCAATTCCTCGACCATCAGATGGGGAATTACCGAAGTGAACCAGGAGCCAGGTCCCAGTACAATCCAGTCCGCCCCCTCTATCGCAGTGATCGCATCCTCGGGAACAGGGGCCGACCGGGGCTCGACTCTAAGTTCGGTGATCTCTCCCCCAGCCGTAGCCACAGCCGTCTGCCCGCGAACCACGTGGGTGTCGCCGTTCTTGAACACGTCCGCCTCAATGTACAGCGGTTCAAGGCTCATGGGCAGAACTCGCCCGTGCGAGTCAAGAAGGCGAGAGACTCCGTCCAGTCCCACTACGGGATCCTCAAACATCTGCCATAAACCAAGGATCAGCATGTTGCCAAGGGCGTGATCATTGAGGGGCCCGTTGGTCTTCAATCGTAGGCGCATTAGGTCACGCCAGGCCAACCCCCACTCGGACTCGTCGCACAGAGCAACTAGTGCTTTCCGTAGGTCGCCTGGCGGGAGCACGTCTGTTTCTTCTCGGATTCGCCCCGAGGATCCCCCATCATCAGTAACAGTCACCACGGCAGTCAGGTTGCGGGTGATATGACGAAGCGAGCGCAGTGTGGCAGCCAAACCGTGTCCTCCACCGAAGGCAACGACTCTTGGTCCACCACCGGCACGCCTGCCGTTTCGCCCAGAAAACCTACCTTTTGAAAGCTCTGCCATCACTTTCGTCCCATGTCTCTGTGAAGCACCGTCACCGGGACGCCTCGTGCACGTAAATCTTCCGCTACCCGTTCTGCGATCGCTACCGAACGATGCCTACCTCCTGTGCAACCAACCGCAACCGTCACGAACGGCTTGAGTTCTTGGAGGTAGCCCGGAAGTGTTCTGGCAATCAGATCCGCATAGTCGTCAGCGAACTCTTCGACACCGTCTTGGCTCATGACATATTCGGAAACAGGCTGGTCACGACCGGTCAACTTTCGCAGTTCGTCGACCCAATATGGGTTGTTCACAAACCGCACATCGACCACGTGGTCCGCATCCAGTGGAATCCCATGTTTGAAACCAAACGAGAGGATCACCACCTGCACCGGATTGTTCGTGTCTCCTGCCACGACGTTGCGCATGTGGCGAGAGAGATCGTGAACAGACATCCCCGTGGTGTCAATTACCTCGTCGGCTCGATCACGTAGCGGTTCAAGGAGAGCTGACTCAGCAGTCAGTCCCTCGAGCAATCCGCCGTCACCCTGAAGTGGATGCGGTCGCCGGCTGGACTCAAAACGGCGAACCAGTTCAGCATCATCGGCATCCAGGAAAATGATGCGATAAGGCACGCCAGCCTGCCGCAAATCATCAAGCGTACCTTCAAGCGACCTGAAAAACTCACGCCCCCGAACATCAACGACCACGGCCAGGCGATGCACTCCCTCCCCTGCAGGAGTCATCATGCCAGTCAGCGGCAGCAGCATTGCTGGCGGAAGGTTATCAACCACGTACCAGTCAAGATCTTCAAGCGCATTAGCCGCCTGAGACCGACCTGCGCCGGAACGGCCGGTAACAATCAGGACTTCATTCTTCTCCGCGCTATTGCCAAGCACATCAGCTCCTGTGCTGCTGCGTTCGATTGCGGGGATCCCAAAAGGTGCGGTGAGAGGGTTCTGCACCTCGGATTTCTCATCGTCACTCATGCGTACATCGTGCCACTTGATCACGATTTGCGCTTCTACCTCGCACCATCGTCCTTTGGTGCGAGTGCCTCGACGATCATATGTGCCATCTTCGGACCAAAACCCGGAACGGCTGCAATCATCTCCGGTGTTGCTGTACGCAGACGTTTGAGCGAACCGAACTCCTTCAGTAGGGCGGCTTGGCGGTGCGGCCCCAATCCGGGTATGGCATCAAGTACCGAGCGAGTCTGCGCCTTTGCACGTTTTCTTCGATGTTTGGTAATCGCGAATCGATGCGACTCATCGCGCAAATGTTGCAAGAGGAAGAGCGCGGGCCACGTACGAGGAAGAATCACGGGATACGGGTTACCGGGAACCCAGACCTCTTCCAGGCGCTTAGCCAAGCCGATCACCGGCAGATTCACGCCGACTTCGAGCAATGCCTCGCGCGCAGCATTTACTTGTGCTAGTCCCCCGTCGACGACAACCAGGTCGGGATCGTATGCGAAGCGACGGGGTTTCCCTGAATCGGGGTCGACAGCACCAGATGACAAATCCTCGAGCTCGTCCGCAAGAGCCCTGTGAATTACCGCGTGCTCGTCACCTTCCGACTGAGCGCGCGCCTTCGCCATACCCATGCGTTGAAACCGGCGCCGCAGAACTTCCCCCATCGCTGCGGTGTCGTCTTGATTTGCCCCGTCTTCACCCTTCACATTAAATGCTCGGTAGGCGTCTTTCCGAGGAATTCCGTCCTCGAACACGACCATGGAAGCCACACGATGTTGGCCGGCCGTATGCGAGATATCGAAGCATTCGATCCGAAGAGGGGCACGTGCTAGACCCAATGCCTCCATTAGGCCCTCCAGCGCGATAGCCCGCTGGGTGAGATCACCTGCCCGCTTGGTCTTGTGGAGGTTGAGCGCGTCTTTGGCGTTCGCGGCGACGGTATCCATGAGTTGCGCCTTTTGGCCACGTTTCGGGATTGAGACCGTCACTTTGCGCCCTGCGAGATCGCTCACCAGCTTTCGTAGCTCATCAACTCCGGTCGGTGCTGTCGAAACCAGGATCTGCCGCGGCATCGCATCCACCGGGAGGTGTGCAACGTCGTCAACTGACGTCGGGGCCGAGGACCGGCGCTGCGAGAGCTTCCTCAATTGCGGTCCTGATACTTCGGCGCGAGTCGCATAGACCTGCTCGATGAAGTCGCGCATTAGGTCACCCTCGGATTTGTCATCCACCCGTTCGACGATCCATCCCTGGGTTCCTCGAATGCGTCCTCCCCTGACGTAGAAGGCATGAACTGAAGCATCGAGTTCGTCCGCGACTAGGGCGAAGAGATCTGCATCCACATCCACGGGCAACGCGACCGTGTTCTTTTCCTGAACCTTGATCAACGCTCCTAGTTCGTCGCGCTTGCGTGCGGCAAGTTCGAAGTTCATCTCCCTTGCAGCTGCCTGCATCTGTGCCTGCAGTCGCGCCGTGTACCGGCCTGTTGCACCATCCATGAACTCGCACAGTTGTTCGGCGATCTGTCGGTGTTCTTCCGGAGTAACCCTCCCGACGCAGGGTGCCGAACAGCGGTCGATATATCCCTGAAGACAGGGTCGCCCTTGAGCGACGGCACGCCGGAACACTCCAGCGCTGCAAGATCTCATGGGGAACGTGGGCAGCAACAAATCAATTGTTTCTCTGATCGCCCACACTTTCGTGTAGGGCCCGAAGTACCGGCTGCCAGGTCTGCGGGCGTCCCGGGAGATCGCGACTCGCGGAAATTCCTCGTTCATAGAAACCGAGAGATAAGGGTAGGACTTGTCGTCGCGGTACATGACGTTGAACCGAGGGCCAAACTGCTTGATCCACTGATACTCAAGAGTTAGGGCTTCTACCTCAGTGGATACAACGGTCCATTGGACAGAGCGCGCCTGCGATATCATTTGTGCTGTCCGGGGATGCAGTGCGACGGGATCCTGGAAGTAGTTGGTTAGGCGCGCCCGCAGATTCTTGGCCTTGCCCACGTAGAGAACCCGACCCTGCTCATCACGAAAACGATAGACACCCGCAGAGGTTGGAATGTCTTTCGTGGGTGGCCGCCAAGAGGGAGCCACCTGCGACCCAGAATCAGGAGACACCGTTCCATTCTGAACCCTGGGGAGTGTTTTACGCGAACCGTACCGGATCGTGAAGTCCAACTAGCGTTGATTTGCCTAGTAGAAGTAACCTTTTACGTCACCAAGGTGACATGCCCGAACACGCCACAAGCGAAGGCGAGAGCAATGTTTTCTTCGGCCACTGACCTCATCGAGTTCACGAACAGGGAGCGCGTCCGCTATGTTGACGTGCGTTTTTCCGACCTGTTGGGGATGCAGCACCACCTAACGGTTCCAGCTGCGACCTTCCGTGACAATCCGATCAATCAGGGCCTCATGTTCGACGGCTCGTCGATCCCTGGGTTCACCCGCATCCATGAATCAGACATGAAGTTGATGCCAGACTTGTCAACCGCGTTCGTCGATCCCTTCCGTAAACAAAAGACAATCGCGATCTCCGCGGCTATCGTGCATCCCCTTACGGGTGAGCCATACTCGAGGGACCCCCGCTACGTTGCTGAGAAGGCGGAGGCCTACCTGAAGGCTTCAGGAATCGCAGAAACGTGCTTCGTCGGAGCCGAAGCGGAGTTCTACCTGTTCGACTCCATTCGCTATCGAGTCTCTCCGGAGCGCACCTTCTACGAACTCGACTCGCGCGCAGCCCCTTGGAATGCTGATCTGAAGGTTGAGGGTGGAAACCTGGGACACAAGATGAACATCAAGGGTGGTTACTCCCCCGTCTCCCCAATGGACCACTTCTCCGACGTGCGCGACGCCATCAGTTCAAAACTCACTTACGTCGGTTTGCAGGTTGAACGCGCTCACCACGAAGTGGGTGCAGCATCGCAGCAAGAGGTCAACTACAGGTTCGACACGCTGGTTCGTGCTGGCGATGACATGCAGAAGTTCAAATATGTCGTCAAGAATGAGGCCCTCAACCAGGGTATGAGCGCCACATTTATGCCGAAACCTGTGCTTTCCGACAACGGATCGGGTATGCACACGCACCTCTCTTTGTGGAGTGAGGGCAGACCGCTATTTTATGGCGACGAGTATGCCGGTTTGTCTCAAATGGCCATCTGGTTCATTGGCGGCTTGCTGAAGCATGCTCCCGCGATGCTTGCGTTCACCAACCCGACGATCAACTCCTATCGTCGTCTGGTTCCGGGATTTGAGGCCCCGGTCGCCTTGACCTATTCGGCCGGCAACCGTTCTGCTTGTGTCCGTATTCCAATAACGGGTACTTCACCTAGTGCTAAGCGTGTTGAGTATCGTATTCCGGATCCTTCATCCAACCCGTATCTGTCCTTCGCTGCTTGCCTGATGGCTGGCATTGATGGAATCAAAAATCAGATTGATCCGGGCGATCCGGTAGAGCGTGACCTCTATGAGTTGCCACGTGAGGAACTGGAGCGAATCTCGCGTCTGCCCCACTCACTGGAGAGCGCATTCCGCGCCCTGGAGGCAGACCACGACTTCCTGTTGGAAGGAAACGTCTTCACTCAGGACCTACTTGATTCTGTGGTCAACCTGAAGTACTCACGAGAGATTGATCCGATCCGCACTATGCCCCACCCGATGGAGTTCCAGTTGTACTACGGAATCTGAGACTATTCTCGGTCTTGCCGCACGACAACTGGGGCCAAGAGAGGAATTCTTTCCCATATGTCGCGCGGCTTTCCGCGACCGTTGTTCAAATTTTGTAGTATTGCGTCATGACGACTTCACAAGAGCCCGAGTTGACGCCTGCCCAGTTCGCACTCATTCCACCAATCGATAAACGAATGACTATTCCCGGAATGTATGCGCATCGAGCTGCTGTTCACCCGGGCAGCATCGTCGCAGAGCGCAGGTCACCGATTGGTGGGTGGCGTGAAGTGACGATTGAGGACTTACTTGCGGAAGTCGAGTTGTACGCGCGTGGTTTCTTGGGCATGGGAATCGAAGCAGGACAGTGCGTTGCCCTGCTAATGGCCAACTCTTATCGCTGGCAAATACTTGACCTAGCGATTATGTCTGTCGGTGGAGTTACGGTCCCAATCTACGAATCTGACTCCGCCAAACAGATTCACCACATCCTGGACGACGCAGATGCGGTCCTTGCGATTACAGACACCACCCAGCAGGCGGATCTAGTCTCCTCAGTGAAGACTGATCGCCTTCGGGAAGTGCTGTCGATCGATCAGGGCGCTGAGCGCGTCCTGCAGCAGCAGGCACGCTACGTTGCTCCCGTGGCCGTATCTGACCGCCTGGATCAAGTCACCATAGATGATCTGGCTACGATCATCTACACCTCGGGCACAACAGGGCTACCAAAGGGTGTGGAACTCACCCACCGCAACTTCGTCGCAACAACTTCAGCTGCGCACCAGGTGATATTCCCGATTGCTCAGAATCCTGATACCCGAGTCCTGTTGTTCCTGCCGCTCGCCCATGTTCTCGCCCGATTCGTAATGCACGCAATTTCAGTGGGAGCCGGAAGGGTGGGCTACGCACCAAACACCGCTAACCTGATTGGCGACATAGCTTCGTTTAGGCCAACCCTGCTTCTTGTTGTCCCGCGCGTCCTTGAGAAGGTCTATAACTCGGCACACGGCAAGGCAGGTTCCGGTACCAAGTCGAAGATCTTCTCTTGGGCCTCCAAGCAGGCTCGCCAGCGCGGTAGGCTCTCGGAGGGAGAAGGAAGCAAGGGTGGGATTGCCTACAAGATCGCAGATGCACTTGTACTAAAGAAGGTCCGAGCCGTCCTGGGACCGAACCTCAACACCGTGGTCTGCGGGGGAGCCCCCCTCTCCATGGAATTGGCTCGCTTCTATCGGGGACTTGGTTTGACGCTGATTGTCGGCTATGGGCTATCAGAATCTACTGGCCCCGTCACGGTGCAGCGACTCGATCACCAGCCCACTGGAACGGTGGGGCCGACAATCCCCTACAACGAGGTCATGATCAACGAGGCCGACGGTGAAGTCCTGATCCGCGGCGCCTCTGTATTCCGCGGTTATCACAACTTGCCCGAAGAGACGGCCCATATATTTGACGAGGAAGGCTGGTTCTACACCGGTGATATCGGGACTCTGTCAGAGGACGGACAGCTATCCATAACCGGTCGCAAGAAGGGACTCATTGTCACTGCTGGCGGCAAGAATGTGAGCCCGGAAGTCCTGGAAGACGCGCTCGGTCCGCACCCACTGATCGGCCACGTCGTCGTTGTGGGCGATGAGAAGCCATTTATCGGTGCACTGCTGACACTCGACTCGGAAATGCTGCCGATATGGCTGGAGAACAAGGGATTACCAAAAGTCGATCCGGTCTCTGCCGCAGATCTTCCCGAAGTTCAAAGATCTTTGCAAAAAGCAATCGATCGCGCCAACTCCAATGTTTCGCGTGCAGAATCGATTCGTAAGTTCACGATCCTTGATGCGGAGTTCTCGGTGGAGAACGGTTACTTGACACCGTCTTTGAAACTGCGCAGAAACAAGGTGATCCAAGACTATGCTGATGAGCTTGAAGCACTCTACGACGGCGAGGCCACAACGAAGTAGGGCAGGTAGGGTGAGTTGAGATTCCTGGAAACAAACAGGCGTAACCGGGCGCTATACGAATCATCACGAACTCACTAGAAAGGCATGTTAATGCACCAGCGCAGAGACGGCGCCTGGGAGAACCCAGCAACTATCAGGGTCAGCTCCGAATTGAGTATTCCTCGTCTGATATTCAACCGAGCCGAACGAAACCCATACCAAGTTTGCGCCGAGCACCGCGTGGGTGGAACCTGGCTGGAGGTTCGGGCAGAGGAGTTTGCCAGCCACATCAGATATCTTGCATGCGGCCTATACCAGATGGGAGTACGACCTGGGAATCGGGTGGCGATTCTGGCATCGACGTCTTATCTGTGGGCTGCATTCGACAGTGCCGCAATGTCGCTGGGCGCTATCACCGTTCCCATCTATGAGTCCGACTCCTCGCGTCAGATCGCGCACATCCTTGAAGACTCCGAGGTCTCCATCGTGATCACACAGACCGCCCAACAGGCGGACCTGGTCGAGTCAGTGAAGACAGACAATGTGCGCGAGATCCTTTCACTGGACCGAGGTGCCGAGCAAGCAGTGGTCGAACGTGGTCGTGATGTCAATCCAGAGATCGTGGACCAACTCCTGAACCAGATCACGCTTGATGACATCGCAACGATCATCTACACGTCTGGTACAACCGGATTGCCCAAGGGCGTCATCTTGACACACGGCAACTTCGTGGAGTCTGTGCTTCAGGCCTACGACATCCTGCCCCAGTTGATTAATGACCCCAGAGGTCGAACTCTTCTATTTCTCCCAGTCGCACATGTGCTTGCGCGCTTTGTCATGTACGGCATCCTGGTTGGGCAAGGGCGCCTTGGTTTCTCCCCCAACATCAGCCACCTGTTGCAAGACATTGAGACGTTCGAGCCCACTCTCATGCTCGCCGTCCCCCGCGTCCTTGAGAAGGTCTATAACACCGCCTCCCAGAAAGCTGGGCGGGGAATGAAGAGGACCCTGTTCAGCTGGTCGGCAAATCAAGCCAGAAAGATGTCGGAGGCAACGGCTTACCCGAGGCACGGAGACACGCCTAAGCCCCCGGTGCTACCTCCTGATGCCCCCGACCAATGGCGTGAACCAAAAACCTCGCCCGGGCCTTCGCTGCCGCTACGTGTCACGCACCGCGTTGCAGACACCATCGTGCTGCGGAAGATCCGCAAGATTCTAGGGCCCAACCTCCACACGATCATCTGCGGCGGTGCCCCGCTATCATCCGATTTGGCCAACTTCTATCGCGGCTTGGGCATCACCCTGCTGCAGGGCTATGGCTTATCGGAGACCACCGGCCCGATAACCGTCGAGTTGGCCTCCGACTACCCACCGGATTCGGTTGGCTACCTATGGCCGGGTAATGCGATGAAATTGGCCGAGGACGGAGAACTTCTCCTTCAGGGAGTATCGATCAGCTCCGGTTACCACAACCTGCCCAAAGAGACTGCGGAGGCATTCCGTGATGGATGGTTTCACACGGGGGACCTGGCCGAGATCGACCACGAAGGTCGCCTGAAGATCACTGGGCGAAAGAAAGAAATAATCGTTACCGCCGGCGGCAAGAACGTAAGTCCGGAGATCCTCTCAGACAATCTGTCAGGACACCCAATCATTAGCCAAGTAGTTGTCGTCGGTGACGGACGCCCATTTATTGGTGCAATTGTCACATTGGACCCAGAGATGCTGCCAATGTGGCTACGAAACAAGGGGCTTAAGGTCATGCCACCCAGCAGTGCGGCTTCCCTGCCCGAAGTGCGAGAATCATTGGAACGCGCCATCAAGCGGGCTAACCAGCACGTCTCCAGGGCCGAGTCGATTCGCCGCTACCGTATTTTGAACACCGACTTCTCTGTCGAGAATGGTTATCTCACCCCTTCATTGAAACTCAAGCGTCAGAAGGTTCTGCAGGATTTCGCTGACGTTATCGACGGGTTGTACTCCATGTCCGAGGAAGACCTATCTGCCTTCGGTGGATCCGTGGAGCATTCATTTGCTCCAGACACAGACCCTAAAGATTCCGATAATGACTGAAGAGCCAACAAAAGTCGCATTGGTCACGGGTGCTACGCGTGGCATCGGTTGGGAAATCGCCAAGATCTTGAGCCCTGATTTCCTGGTCTTGGTGGGCGGTCGTGACCGAGCCAGGACAGAGGCTGCAGCAAGATCGCTACAGAACGCCTATCCGTTCGTTGCCGACGTGTCGGACCCTCAACAAATAGACGAAGCGATCACGGAGGCAGTCGCCCCTTTGGGGCGCATCGATGTGTTGGTGAACAGTGCTGGTGTCGCCTATTGGGCTCCACTTGAGCGAACCTCCCGCGAACAGTGGGAGCGAATGATGGCGGTAAATGTCTTGGGCTTAGTGGACCTGACGGTGAAGCTCATTCCATACATTGAGGTGGCCCACGGGATGGTCGTGAACATAAACTCTGGTTCCGGCTACAGCGTGTCCCCCGGCTACGGGGCCTACAGCGCATCGAAGTTCGCGCTGCGTGCCTTCACAGATGGGCTTCGGATGGAGAACGCCGGTCGATTCCGTGTTACTTCAATCCACCCCGGTCGCGTGTCAACCGATATGCAACGACAGCTTGAGTTTGAGGCTGGCCCGAACTTCAAGTCGGCACCCGAGTTGGATCCAGAATCAGTCGCGAAGAGTGTCAGGTTGGCTGTCGACATGCCGCCTGATGCGTCCATCGACAATCTGAGCATCCGTCCGACGCTCTAGTTCAGGGGCCGGCTCCCCTAACTTGCTGCTGGCTGTGCCTGAGCTTCGCCTATTCCGAGCGTTGAAGCCAGGAATTGCCCCGTCCACGATTCCTCGACCTCCGCGACTTGCTCAGGAGTACCTGCTGCTACAACCTGGCCGCCGGAGGAGCCTCCACCCGGTCCCATGTCTACGACCCAGTCGGCGCTCTTGATAACATCCAAATTATGCTCAATTACGATGACTGTGTTGCCCTTGTCAACCAGTCCCTGGAGCACCAGTAGAAGCTTCCGAATGTCTTCAAAGTGCAATCCGGTAGTTGGCTCATCAAGAACGTAGATGCTGCGCCCATTTGAACGGCGGTGCAGTTCAGATGCCAGCTTCACGCGCTGGGCTTCTCCGCCCGACAAAGTCGTTGCCGACTGACCCAAGCGCACATACCCAAGACCCACCTCCACCAGAGTATTCAAGTGGCGGGCAATACGAGGGATTGCTTGGAAGAATTCAGCGGCCTGCGCGATTGGCATGTCGAGAAGATCTGCAACACTTTTTCCTCGATACAAAATCTCAAGAGTCTCGCGATTGTATCGTTTGCCACCACAGATCTCGCATGGGACATAAACGTCCGGCAGGAAGTTCATTTCAATGCGAATAGTGCCATCGCCTCGACAAGCCTCGCATCGTCCGCCCTTGACGTTGAATGAGAACCGTCCTGGGCCGTATCCGCGGACCTTCGCTTCCTGGGTCTCCGCAAACAGGTTGCGGATGTGATCCCAGACGCCGGTGTAAGTAGCCGGATTGGACCTAGGCGTGCGTCCGATCGGCGATTGGTCAACGTGAACGATCTTATCCAGGTTCTCCGTACCGGTGATCGACCTGTGACGCCCAGGCACCAGGCGGGCACGGTTGAGCCGGTTGGCCAAGGATCGGTACAAGATTTGGTTTACCAACGTTGACTTACCAGATCCCGACACGCCCGTTACGGCGGTCAACACACCAAGCGGGAACTCAACATCCACATCCCGCAAGTTGTGCTCACGGGCACCCTTGACGGTCAGAATCCGATCAGGATCAATTGCACGGCGTTCATTAGGCAGCTCAATTATTCGTTTGCCTGACAGATACTGCCCGGTGATTGAACGCTTTGACTTCAACAGTCCAGGAAGTGGTCCAGAATAGACGATCTCACCCCCGTGTTCACCGGCACCCGGTCCGATGTCAACCACCCAATCAGCTGCATCCATGGTCTCTTCGTCATGTTCCACGACTATCAGTGTGTTGCCCAGGTCGCGCAGGTTCAGAAGAGTTCCAATGAGCCTTTGATTGTCACGCTGGTGCAGGCCAATAGATGGCTCGTCAAGGACGTATAGCACGCCGACCAGTCCCGACCCAATCTGGGTGGCCAGTCGGATGCGCTGAGCTTCACCGCCAGAAAGTGTCCCTGCAGCCCGCGAAAGGGTCAGATAGTCCAGACCAACATCGACGAGGAACTTCAGTCGGGCGTTGATTTCTTGCAGTATCGGCTTGGCAATCTGAGCGTCGCGGCCTTCCAGATTGAGGCTCTTGATGAAGTCTCTGGTCTCTCCGATTGAGGAATCAGAGACCTCTGCGATGTTGCGTCCTCCCACACGAACTGCAAGCACCTCTGGGCGCAGTCTTGCCCCGTTACAGGCGGGGCACGGCACCTCGCGGAGATACCCCTGCAATTTGTCCTGGACATGGGAGGAATCTGATTCTTGAAGTCTGCGTTCGATGAAGGAGGTAGCACCTTCGAATCCGGTCGAATAGGACCGTTCCCGTCCCCAGCGGTTCCGATACTTAACGTGAACCTGGTAGTCCAAACCGTTCAGGACGGCGTCTTGCACATCCGCGGGAAGATCTTTCCACGGCGCGTTGATGTCGAATCCAAGTTGTTTAGCAAGCCCCTCAAGCAGACGCTGATAGTACTTGGAGTTCCGCCAAACAACGATTGCGCCGTCCGCAAGTGATATCTCCTCATCCGGAACCAGTAACTCCGGATCGACTTCTTGCTTGTTTCCCAAGCCAGAGCACTCCGGGCATGATCCGTAGGGTGCGTTAAAGGAGAACGTTCTAGGTTCGATTTCTTCGAGTGCCAAAGGATGGTCATTGGGGCAGGCGCGCTTTTCCGAGTAGCGCCGCTGGCGCCTAGTATCGTCCTGATCCAGGTCCACCAACTCGATTGTGACAAGACCATCGGCGAGTTCCAGTGCCGTCTCCACCGAATCTGTGAGGCGGTGTCCCATATCGTCTTTGACAACCAAGCGATCAACGACAATGTCGATGTCGTGCTTCAGCTTCTTCTCAAGTAGTGGAGGTGATTCCAACCTGATCATGGTGCCATCAACGATTGCACGAACGTAACCCTTGGCTTGCAGTTCTGCAAAGAGCTCCGAATACTCACCCTTGCGTCCCCTGACAACCGGAGAGAGAACCTGGAAACGTGTTCCCTCCGGCAGGGCATGAACGCGATCAACAATCTGCTGTGGTGTCTGTGCCCTGATCTTCTCATCGCAGATCGGGCAGTACGCAGTGCCTGCGCGAGCGAAAAGAAGTCGCAGGTAATCGTGAATCTCTGTGATAGTGCCGACAGTTGATCGAGGGTTTCGCGAGGTCGACTTCTGATCGATTGACACCGCAGGAGAAAGCCCCTCAATGAAATCGACATCCGGCTTGTCCATCTGGCCCAGGAACTGGCGAGCATATGAGGACAGCGATTCAACGTATCTACGCTGCCCCTCCGCAAAAATGGTGTCGAAGGCCAGTGAAGACTTGCCGGACCCAGACAGCCCGGTGAACACGATCATCTTGTCCCTGGGAAGCTCCAGGTCCACGTTCTTCAGGTTGTGCTGACGCGCACCCCTGACCACCAACTCGTCTCTCACTCGCCTAAGTGTAATGGTCCCGAGTTGAAATTAGTACAGGTGTTCGATCACACATCGGCGTGTTAGGCCCCATAATGAACCTATGGCCTTCTACGTGATCGAGTACCGGTATAACCCGGACATGAAGTATTTGGTTGCTGATATTCGCCCAGCTCACCGCACCTATCTGCGCGGACTGGAAGCGGAGGGAAAGCTAATCGCATCGGGCTTCTTCAGGGACGCTGTGTTCGACGGAGCAATGCTGATCGTGAAAGCAGACTCCGCGCTTGAAGCGAAAAACCTCCTGGATGACGACCCCTTCTCACTGAATGGGTTGATCGAGGATGTACGCGCCAGACTTTGGGTACCTACTATCGGTTCCTATGCCGACGATTTCGACAAGGACTTCCCGTTCTCCTGAGGGTTAGCTTCCAGCGATCCTACGCAGGTGAGTCGCAACGTCTTCAGGTACCTCTACAGCACTTAGATGTCTGACATGCTCGATTACCTTTACGCTGCCATCTGGCAAGTTCTGAGCTAGTTCGAGTGCCTGATCAGGAGTCATTCCCGGGTCGTTCTCCCCCACTATTAGCTGAGTTCGCACCTGTACCTGGGGGACCCCCGGTCGCAGATCGGTGTTGGCAATAATCTGGCAGCACTGTGCGTAGCCATCGGGATTCGTGCCGACGAAGGTTGCCCTTGTCCGTTCAACCTCATCGATCCCAGAGCTCTCTCGAAACTCGGGACTGAACCAGCGTTCCATGGTGCCATCAGCAAGAGGTTCGAGCCCGGAGTCCTTTACAGACTTGGCCCTATCCGTCCACATTGATGATGGGAGCAAGACTGCGCCGGAACTGAACATGGTGAGCGACTCTGGGAGCTTCGGGTACTTCTGCGTGAATGCCAGCGCAACTGTACCTCCCAAAGACAAACCGGCAAGGTGGAATCTGTCGATTCCGAGTTCGTCCAGTCCCGCTGCAAGAGCATCCGCAGTAGCGAATGCTCCCAATGCTGGGTCCTCAAGCAAGTCCGATCCGCCGTGTCCCGGCTGTTCCCAGAGCACCACTTGCAGCTCATTGGGAAGTAGTGGGACAACGCGATCCCACATGTGTCGGTCTGCTCCCAGAGCATGTCCCAGGACGAGAGTTGCGGACCAGCTCATGTTAGCTTCTGTCGTCTTGGGCTGGTACCGGTAAAATGCCAGAGGCGTTGAAGTCACTGGCAGGCGTTTCATTGGATCAGTGCTCATCGGAGTCTCTTCCTTCCCCTCGCAACCTTGCTGTTAAGTTGTAGGAAATCACTATGCCCAGACCCGCAACAATACCTGTCGTGGCGATTGTCAACCATAAATCTTGCGTGGGCCACTCGAACGCGAAGAACTGCCTAATAGGGGTAACCACTAATCCAAGTGCAGCACCAACAGCCATGGTCGTTAACAGAGCCACCTTCCACGGTCTCCATGGCCGGGCAAGGACGAACAGAAGAACGAGCGCACCAATGATTAATGACAATGCGGCAGCGGTCTGCCCCGGACGGGTTCCTACGCCTGCAACGAAGTAGGCGGCCAATGCTGCGGTCCCAAGAATGATGCCGGAAGGCACCGCGACAAGCAGAGTTCTCTTCAAGAATCCAGGTCGGTAGCGCCTTGTGTTTGGACCGAGCGCCAAGAAGAACGCCGGCACGCCAATCGTGAACCAGCTGATATATGTCAGATGTCTGGGCAAGAAGGGGTAGGCGAATCCGAAGACTGCGACCACTATCGCCAAGAGAAGCGCATAGGTAGTTTTCGAGAGGAACAGACTGGAGACTCGCTCCATGTTGGCAATGATTCGGCGACCCTCCGCGACTACTCCAGGAAGGACGGAAAACTCCCCGTTCAACAGCACAAGACGGGATACAGCCTTGGTTGCCGAAGCGCCATTGCCCATCGCAATGCCCAGGTCCGCGCTCTTCAAGGCTAGAGCATCGTTCACCCCATCGCCCGTCATGGCGACAGTGCGACCTTGAGACTGTAGGGCTTTGACCAAACCCTGCTTCTGGTCGGGTGTGACTCGACCAAAGACATCGGTCTCGACGGCTTGATCGGCGAATTCCTTGGAGCCGATCTCGGGCAAGGTTCGGGCATCAACGACAACGGGAGTGCCCCCGTCATCACCCTGAAGTCCAATGTCCGCAGCGATCGCGCCCACAGTTTCCGGAGCATCACCTGATATCACTTTCACCCGCACACCCTGATCGCGGAAGTACTCCAGTGTGTGCGCAGCATCTGGCCGGATGTCTTCTTCCAGCACGACAACTAGTGCGGCCGCACGAGGAGAGGGAAGGTTTTCGTCGTCAAGTGGAGAAGGACTGACTGCTAGAACCACGGTACGACGTCCATGGGCGGAGGCTTCGGATACCTTATCCCGAGCCCACTGATCCTGGTCTCCCGTGTCTTGCAGCAGTAATTCAGGAGCGCCATACATCCAGGTGCTAGCTCCAATTGCATAGCCAGCCTGTGCCGCTTCTCTGTTCTGCTGTTCCGTGAGGGACAAAGCTGACCACTTGCGGATTGAGTTGAACGGAAGTTCCTGCTCACTGGTGACTGCAAGCGGCGAGTCGTCATGGAGCATTTGTGCTGTGGAGATCGCCGTTGCGTTAGTTGCGTCAGATATCAGTGTCCTCAACACTTGGCGCGCATATCTGGTGGAGGTATCGGATGCGTCCTCTGGCGTAGCTATTTCACGTCCGCGGATCTCTCCGGTAGTGAGCGTGCCCGTCTTGTCTAGACACAGGACATCGACTCGCGCAAGGATTTCCACGGCAGGCAGTTCTTGCACCAAGATCCCCTTGCGAGCCATTGTCGCGGCTGCCAACCCAAAGTTCATGGAGGTCAGAAGGACCAGTCCCTGCGGGATCATGCCAACGATTCCAGCGACTGTCGCGACGACGGCGTCACGCCAGGGTTCACCGGTCCGCATTTGCGACCATAGCAGCAGAATGACCACGATTGGGAGCAGCCACGTGATCCAGCGGAGAATCTGGTTTATTGCCCCCTGAATCTCCGATTTCGCTACGGAATACTGTTTCGCCTCGGCGGTGATCTTCTGAGCCCATGAGTCAGCGCCGATCACCTGTACGACCATGTGGCCGGAGCCAGCCACGATGTTCGTTCCCGAAAGCACTTTGTCATCGGCAGCTTTCTTGACGGGCTTTGATTCGCCCGTCAGTGCCGACTCATCGATCTGTAGTCCGTGAGAATCCACCACCTGTCCGTCGGCGGGAATCTGGTCGCCAAGTTTCAGTTGAATGACGTCGCCGACTACCAAATCTTCATTCGGAACATCCTGGCATTTCCCATCGCGAATCACCTGTGAAGTGGGAGCATTCAGAACCGCCAGAGAATCCAGCGTCCTCTTGTTCCTCAGTTCCGAAACCACGCCAATCAAGATATTCAGCAGCATGACAAAGCCGAATACTGCGTCGCGCGAGTCACCTACAGCCAGGACCGCTATGAGAGCAACTGTCAGGATGCCATTGAAGACCGTGAACAGATTAGATCGCAGAATCGCAGAAACGGGACGGGATGTGGCCGTGTCTATGTGGTTCGACTGCCCCTCGGCATGCCGTTTGTCAACTTCCTCAGTCGTGAGCCCCTGCATCGGCACCTCTGTAGTCAATCCAGAATCACTTGGCAAGAGCGGGTTCCTCCAGTCAGCTTTCGTCAGCGTGAATCTCGGCTGCGGCAGCCTCTGCCTTCAAAGCGGCCCTGTTGCGACTCTTTGAGGCTACCAGCGAGGCGATCACCGTGATCGTGATGGTTCCGGCAATGACTCCCAGAGACACTCCGATTCCGATATCGGGAACGTTGAATCCTTGTCCTCCATTGAGGAAGGACAGGTTGTTCTCGTGCATCGCATGCAAAATCAGCTTCACTCCGATAAAGCCGAGGATGACCGCCAAACCGTAGTGCAGATAGACCAGGCGACTTAGGAGACCATCGATCAAGAAGTAGAGTTGGCGCAGGCCCAGCAGCGCGAAAGCGTTGGCGGCAAACACCAGGTACGGTTCCCTGGTGAGTCCGAAAATTGCCGGAATTGAGTCGAACGCGAACATGATGTCTGCTGAGCCCAGTGCGAAGACGCAGATCAAGAGAGGTGTCACGTAGGTCTTGCCCGCGTGGCGGTAAAGGAATCTTTGGCCTCGGAATCCCTCCGTTACCGGGAATACACGGCGGACCGTACGTATCAATCGGTTCTCCTTATACTCGGACTGCTCGACCTCTTCTTCTAGCCCCCCGACGCCTTCTCTTGCTTGCGAGATAGCCGTGTAGATCAGCCAGAGCCCAAACAGGTAGAAGACTGCCGAGAAACGTTCGATGATTGCCGCTCCGACAAGAATGAACACAAGACGCAGTACCAATGCGATGATGATGCCGGAAAGCAAAGCCTTTTGCTGATACTCCCGAGGCACCCTGAAATTCGCCATGATGATCACGAACACGAACAGGTTGTCTATTGAAAGCGCCTTCTCAGTCGCCCAGCCAGCTACGTATTCGCCCGCATAGACGCCGCCATACACCAACCAGATGAACACGCCGAATGCAAGTGCCAGCAGCACATATCCCAGAGACCACCACGCTGCCTCTTTGAGTGTGGGAGCATGCGGGGTGCGAACGTGCCCCACGATATCAATGGTGATTAGGACGAGGATGATCGCGATCAACACGACCCATGACATGAAATGGACTTCCAAAGCGGACCTCCGGGGTAGCAAACTACACTCCGAGGTCTTATCCCCCAGCCTTCGTGTCGGGCTGGTGTCAGTGCCGAGCTTTCGCTGTGTTGACGACACTGCCTTGGTGGATTACTCCCCTCGCTTTGGCGAGTCTATATGGCTTTGGCGTTAGCGTGAGAGTGTGACTTCGACATTTATCGGTGACCTTGACAACATCAAGACGCCACTACCGGGCTTCACGCATTCCACGCAGTTCCTTCTTGAGGTCCGATATCTCGTCCCGAAGCCGGGCGGCCAACTCAAATTTCAGGTCCTCAGCGGCCGCGACCATCTGTGCTGAGAGGTCCTCAATCAAGGCGACCAACTCGCCCTCTGCTTCTGGGAGTCCACTGCGAGCGACATCACGCGAGGATTCGGAGAGGGCGGCCGATCCAGGTAGCCGTTCAGTCGATCCCAAACCGGCTACCGACTTCCTGTATCCGCCCGCAAGCAGCTGCTCCGTATCAATTTCTTCTCGAACCAACATGTCGGTAACGTCTGAGATCTGCTTGCGAAGTGGTTGCGGGTCAATGCCGCGATCCTTGTTGAACGCGATCTGCTTCGCCCGCCTGCGCTCAGTTTCTGAAAGCGCAGCCTGCATCGAATCAGTCACGTTATCGGCATACATGTGGACTTCACCCGAGACGTTTCGAGCCGCCCGCCCGATCGTCTGGATCAGGGATCGAGTCGAGCGAAGGAAACCTTCTTTATCCGCATCAAGGATGGAAACAAGGGATACTTCCGGTAGATCCAGGCCCTCCCGAAGCAGGTTGATACCTACCAGAACATCAAATTTGCCCTGGCGCAGTTCCCTCAGCAGCTCTACACGGCGCAGCGTATCGACATCGGAGTGCAAGTACTCCACACGGACTCCGCGCTCCGCCAAATAGACAGTTAGGTCCTCAGCCATCTTCTTGGTCAGCGTGGTGACAAGGACTCGTTCATTGCGATCAACGCGCAGACGGATCTCCTCCAGTAGATCGTCGATCTGCCCCTCGGTTGGCTTCACTATGACCTTCGGATCCACCAGACCGGTTGGGCGAATGATCTGTTCAACCGGCTTGGGGTCTTTCGCCTGTTCGTACGGACCCGGCGTCGCTGAGAGGTAAACGGTCTGGCCAATGCGTTGCAGGAACTCATCCCACTTGAGCGGTCGATTATCCATCGCTGAAGGTAGTCGGAATCCATGTTCAACCAGGGTCCTCTTGCGGGACATGTCGCCTTCAAACATTGCTCCGATTTGCGGCACAGTAACGTGAGATTCGTCGATAATAAGCAAGAAGTCGTCAGGGAAGAAGTCCAGCAGAGTGTGCGGAGGTGTTCCGGCTTCACGCCCATCGATGTGCCGAGAATAGTTCTCGATGCCAGCGCACGTACCGAGTTCACGCATCATTTCCAGGTCATAGGTGGTTCGCATGCGGAGTCTCTGGGCTTCCAGCAGTTTGCCTCGCTTCTCGAACCATTTCACCCGGTCATCAAGTTCTTCTTCAATCGTCTTGATGGCGCGAGCCATCCTCACCTCCCCTGCAACATAGTGCGTTGCGGGGAAGATGTGGATTTGAGGTACTTCCCGAATCACTGAACCGGTGATTGGATGCAGCACCGCGATCGATTCGATCTCGTCGCCAAACATCTCTATGCGGATCGCAAGTTCCTCGTACACCGGGATGATTTCAATCGTGTCTCCACGTACCCGGAAGGTTCCACGTGAGAATGCCATGTCGTTTCGCGTGTACTGCATGCCGATGAAGGCCCGCAACAGGTCGTCCCGTGGGAACATCTGCCCGACATCCAGCTGGATCATGCGTGCCACGTACTCCTCGGGCGTGCCAAGCCCGTAGATGCACGAAACGGAGGAAACGACGACGGTGTCCCTGCGCGTCAACAATGAGTTCGTTGCTGAGTGCCGCAGCCGTTCCACCTCATCATTGATCGATGAATCCTTTTCAATGAACGTATCGGTTTGAGGGACGTAAGCTTCCGGCTGGTAGTAATCGTAGTAAGACACGAAGTATTCGACAGCGTTGTTTGGCAGCAGAGTGCGGAACTCAGAGGCTAGTTGCGCAGCCAACGTCTTGTTGGGCTCCATGATCAGAGCGGGCCGCTGAACCTGCTCTATGAGCCAAGCAGTCGTTGCTGACTTGCCCGTACCAGTTGCGCCGAGAAGCACAACATCCTGCTCACCGTCATTTATCCGTCGAACCATTTCTTCGATCGCCTGCGGTTGGTCACCGGACGGCGAATACTCCGAGATGACCTCGAACGGGTGCTCTGCCCTCAGGGGTGCGGAAGAGGCAAACGGTGGTAGCTCAAGTTCCGGAGTCACGTGTCCTTCAAATTTCGTTTGGTTAGCCGTCCGCCTTTACGGCAACTTGTTTACGATTAGCTGCTAGTGAGGAGCGCTGGGCGATTCAACGACGGTTGTGCCGGCGATGATCTCCTGGCGAAGCGAGTCGATCTGAGCGTTGAGTTCGTCGGGAACCTTGTCCTCGAAGTCGTGGTACGGAGCCAGCCCAACACCCTCATTCTCGAGGGTACCGATGTAGTCCTCACTGGAGAACTCACCCGCAACTAGCTCCTCAACAGTCGTGTACAGAGCGTTTCCGATCTGCTTGAGCACGGAGGTCAAGATCAGGTCACGATAGTCCTTTTCCGAGTAGTAGCCATCGACATCAACCCAGATCACCGACGTGTTTCCCGCCTCACGCGCGGCAGCTAGAGCACCTGAGGACACAACACCTGCAACAGGCATGATCACATCGGCACCCTGTTGAATCAACTGCTCTGAGAAGTGCTTGCCCTTCTGAATGTCCTCAAAGTCACCAGTCGCCATTCCGTCCTGCTTGGCTTTGTCCCAGCCAATCAGCTTGACATCGGCGTCATTGTCCTGGTTGTACCGCTGGACCCCGTCCGCAAAACCATCGGCAAAGAGCATAGTGGGAGCTATTTTCCCACCCATGAATGTGCCAACACGACCGGTTTCCGACATGCCGGAAGCCAAATATCCGGCCAGATAGGTTGCTTCTGCAGTGTTGAAGACTATTCCCTTAGCATTTGGAAGATCTTCCGGAATCACATCGTCGACGAGAGCAAACTTCACGTTCGGGTACTGTTTTGCCGCGTCCGTGATCGCTTCCGTCATCATGTAAGAAACGCCAATCACCAGCGCACATCCCTCATTGACCATGTTCTCAATGTGGGGCACGTAGTCGGCGTCAGAGAACGTTTCTGAAACTTTGACCTTGACGCCCATGTCCTTCTCAGCGCGCTTCAGACCCTCATAACCAGATTCATTGAAAGACTTGTCATCCAAACCTCCCAGGCCGGCAACCATGCAAACTTTCACGTCCGATGCATTCACCGCGTCGCCAGACTGTTCAGATTCGGGTGTTTCGCCCCCCTTCGTGGGAGCCTGCCCGCAGCCAGCCAATGCAAGTGCCGCGGCTGCTGGAACGGCAAGCAAAAGAGCCTTAGACCGAGAGTGTTTCACCAGGGGTCCTTTCGTCATGATCTGAGTCGGACTGCATACCTTTGTCCGTGGGTATGTCAGCTCGATGCCCGGTAGAAAGAAGCGTAACAAGCGGCTCCGTCAATAACAGAAACGTAAGGTTCCCGTGGTCAACAGTTGGATGCGTGAAACACGCACCAGCACACGTGTGCTTCCGGATCAATCGCCCACCGCTGGATCGAGCCACTTTGCCACAACCAGATGAATGAGGGCCCGAGCATCCTCCTTTGTTCCCTCATTACGAAGCCAAATATCCGCAACCTCAAGACGCTCAGAATCAGTTGCTTGCGCGACGATGCGGGCATGCGCGTCCTCATCGCTCATTCCTCGCGCTCGAAGTCTGTCTATCCGCAATGTTGTCGGTGCATCTACGACTACGACAACATCAAACTGGTTCGCCAAATCCTTTTCTACGAGCAGTGGTACGTCGTAGACAACCATTGGTGCGCTACTTCTGTCGCGAAGCTCACGTGCGCGTCGGGCGATAGCCGGGTGAGTTATGTTCTCCAGGATCATGCGCTTTTCAGGGTGCTCGAAGACAATGCGGGCAAGAGCGCTCCTGTCTAGGGACCCATCTCGCTTTAGTACCTCGGTACCAAACGCCGAAGTGATCTGCGCAAGTCCGTCAGATCCCGGCTCCACGACTTCACGAGCAAGATCGTCGGCGGCAAATACCTCAGCACCCGACTCTCTGAATGCCTGCGCGATGGTCGACTTTCCAGCTCCGATTCCACCCGTTAGCCCCACGTAAAGGTGGTGGTGCGTCGAGGTCTGGGGGCGGCGCATCAAAATTGCACTTGCCTCCCCCACCCGCAGTACATCTATGTCCTGCATTCCTCATCCCTCCGCTAGATCAGCTCGCCCCTAGATCAGGATTACCCCCTAGATCAGGGTTACAGAGTACGCGCCCCGGATATGACTGTGGGCGCCACCCCGTTGGAGGTGACGCCCACAAGACGTCAGGCTATCTAGCCGACTAGAGATCCGTAAAAGGAATCAGTTGCCAGAGGTAAGCTTGTCGCGAAGAGCAGCAAGTGCCTCGTCCGAAGCGAGCGTACCCTGGTTATCATCTGCGGAAGAATACGAGGTGGCCTCGGCTTCCTCGCTGCCAGCGGACTGGGACTCTTCGGCTTCCGCCTCCGCAGCTGCGGCCACCTGCGCGCGGTGAGCTTCCCAGCGGGCCTGAGCCTCTGCGTACTGGGTCTCCCATGCCAGGCGCTGCTCCTCGAATCCTTCCATCCATTCCTGGGTTTCGGGATCGAAGCCTTCTGGGTACTTGTAGTTGCCGTTCTCGTCGTACTCGGCAGCCATGCCGTACAGCGAAGGATCGAAGTCCTCCGATGTCGGATCGACACCCTCGTTTGCCTGCTTGAGCGACAGGGAGATGCGGCGGCGATCCAGATCGATATCGATGACCTTGACGAACACGTCAGAGCCAACCTTGACGACCTGCTCCGGCATTTCAACGTGACGCTGGGCGAGTTCAGAGATGTGAACCAAGCCTTCGATGCCGTCCTCGACGCGAACAAACGCACCGAACGGAACCAGCTTTGTGACCTGGCCGGGAACAACCTGGCCGATCGCGTGAATGCGAGCGAAGGTCTGCCACGGATCTTCCTTGGTTGCCTTCAACGACAGGGAGACACGTTCGCGATCCATGTCGACCTCGAGAACCTCGACCTCGACTGGCTGACCAACTTCGACGACCTCTGACGGGTGGTCGATGTGCTTCCAAGACAGCTCCGAAACGTGAACCAAACCATCTACACCGCCCAGATCCACGAATGCACCGAAGTTGACGATCGATGAGACAACTCCCTTGCGGACCTGTCCCTTCTGAAGAGTGTTGAGGAAGTTCGTGCGAACCTCCGACTGGCTCTGCTCTAGCCATGCACGACGCGAAAGCACAACATTGTTACGGTTCTTGTCGAGTTCGATGATCTTTGCATCCAGTTGGCGACCGATGTACGGGCCCAGTTCACGCACGCGACGCATTTCGACGAGGGAGGCAGGGAGGAAGCCGCGCAGACCAACATCCAGGATCAGGCCGCCCTTGACAACCTCAATGACAGTACCGGAAACGACGCCGTCTTCTTCCTTGATGCGCTCGATTTCTCCCCAGGCGCGCTCGTACTGTGCGCGCTTCTTGGAAAGCAGCAGGCGACCTTCTTTGTCTTCCTTCTGCAGGACGAGGGCTTCGACTTTGTCGCCGACTGCCACTATTTCATCGGGATCTACGTCGTGCTTGATAGAAAGCTCGCGGGCAAGGATGACACCTTCGGTCTTGTATCCGATGTCGAGCAGAACTTCGTCCCGATCCACCTTGACAACCGTGCCTTCGACGATGTCACCATCGTTGAAGTACTTGATCGTCTCGTCGATGGCGGCGAGTAGGTCCTTTTCAGAACCAATGTCATTGAGTGCAACCTGAGGGACTGCACCGTTGGTAGAGGTGGAGGTAGTGGTCATGTAGTCGATAACTCCGAGCGGACAAAATAGAGATTTGATATTGGACAAAGTGTTAGCAGACGGCATACGCGCGTAATTTCGGGCATAGCTGTCCGCGACACCCACACAACTTTACCAGCGGTCCCGCGCGGATACTCCGCTCCTTCTATAACGTTTCGCACACAAAACTGGCAAGAGCTTGTCAAGTTAGTGCGCTGCGTCTCTCCAGGACCAACCCACACCGACAGCCACATCAAGTGGGACTGACATCTTCACGGACTCACCCATAGCAGCGCGCACAAGGTCCTCTACCACTTTCGTCTCTCCCGGCGCAATCTCCAGCAAAAGCTCATCGTGCACTTGGAGCAGCATTCTGGATTTGTATCCGCCATCTCGCAAATTGCGATCAACATCCAGCATCGCCAGTTTCATGATGTCCGCGGCACTCCCCTGGATTGGCGCGTTGAGCGCAGCACGCTCCGCCATGTCGGCCACGCGCCTGACAGAGGAGTTCAACTCCGGGAAGTAGCGCCTTCTACCCAAGATCGTTTCCGTGTATCCCGTTGTGCGAGCTTCCTCGACAATCTCCTGAAGGAACCGACCGATCCCGCCGAACCGCTCGAAGTATTTGGTGTGCAGTTCACGAGCTTCCTCGACCGAAGTTCCCAACTGACGCGACAATCCAAACGGCGAAAGCCCATACGCGAGACCATAAGAGGTGGCCTTGATTCGATTTCGCAGCTCCGACGTGATCTCATCGACCGGCAACCCGAACACAAGCGCTGCCATGGTGCGATGGAGGTCTTCACCCGAACGGAATGCAGCGATCAAATCGGGGTCGTTCGACAAATGCGCCATTATTCGCATTTCAAGCTGCGAATAGTCGACACTCATTAGATCCTCGAACTCCGGACCCGCAACAAACGCTTCGCGGATACGAAGTCCAGCCTCGGTTCGCGCAGGAATGTTCTGCAAGTTCGGGTCCGACGAGGCCAGACGCCCCGTCGCCGCCACAGTTTGCTGGAATGTAGTATGAATCCGGCCGTCTGGCTGCACCTCTGCGAGCAAGCCGTCGATCATCTGCAGCAACTTCGTGCGATCACGGTGCCTCAGAAGCGCTTCGAGGAATGGATGCTGTGTCTTCGCGAATAAATCCTGGAGCGCCTCAGCATCAGTGGTCCAACCGGTCTTGGTCTTGCGGGTCTTGGGCATACCCAGTTCATCGAACAAAACGACCTGAAGCTGCTTGGGACTTCCCAAGTTCGTTTCGTGCCCCACCGCTTTGAAGGCATCCTGCGCCGCCTGGTGTACCTCCGCGGAGAACTCAGAGCGCAGACTCTCCAGCTTCTGCACATCGATCGCAATTCCCAGGTCCTCCATGTGCCCGAGAACCCTGCTAATCGGAATCTCCAAGTCCTCTAGAAGCGAGGCCTCCTGCTGCCCGATCAGTTCTGCATTGAGTGGTTCGCGCAGATCGAACACGGTCCTCGCGCACGACGCCAGCGACTCCTGTGCTGGCGAGATGCCCGTGCCGCTGCCTCTCGAGAATTCACCAAGCGAAAGCAGCGCTCCATCATCTGACTGAACAGGTTCACGATCCAAATAGAGTGAAGACACCTTGTCCAAGTCATATGTGCGCTGACCGGGCCGCGCGATGTAGGCAGCCAACTGGGTGTCGAAGTCCGGCAGAGGTATCTCCCAGCCCTGTGACCGCAATCCGTGTTCAAGTGCCTTTCCGCCGTGTACCACCAACTTCTGGTTGTCAGCTAGGAACTTCTTAATTGCGCGGTGCTGCTGGTCTGTCAGCTCTGCGGGGTCAAGAACCACAGTTGCTTCCAGGCTGGCCAGTGCCAACGCAGTCAGGTCGGGAGATGTCGGGGCTAGGCGTCCCGTGCCCCACAATGCGACGTACGAGGAAACTGCTTTAGAGCCGATCAAGTTCTGCAGGATCTGCTCGATGTTCGATTCAGCTGTCACCAAGATCGTTGAGGGTTCACTTTGAGTGGTTCCCGCAGGGTCCTCGTGTACGGCGCCATCTGAGCTGCGGGACTGAGCGTCGCCTACTCGCCGGGGGGCCTCGGCATCCTCATTCCAGAGCGGAGCCATGGACTTGTAGATTCGGGCGCGCAGGCCGGTAAACTCCAGCGTGTCGAACAACGATTCCAATGCCGAACGGTCGGGGCTGGAGGGAATGCACTCGGCGGGCTTGATTGCCACGTCAAGGTCGGTCAGTAGGCGGTTCAGCATCCGGTTGCGCTCGATGTCGGCCACATGGTCTCGAAGTGCTTCGCCACGCTTGCCGCCGATCTGATCAGCATTGTTGAGGAGTTCCTCAAGGCTTCCGAACTTGGCGATCCACTGCGCCGCGGTCTTCGGACCGACGCCGGGCACACCTGGAAGGTTATCGGCAGACTCCCCGACAATCGCAGCAAGCTCTGGATACTGCGACGGAGGAACCCCATAGCGCTCCTGCACCACTTCGGGCGTCATGTGGGTCAAGTCCGACGTGGACCGACCCGGATAAATTACGGTCACCTGGTCGTTCACGAGTTGGAAGGTGTCACGGTCACCGGAAGCCACCATGACCTCAAATCCCTCGTCTCTCCCCTGCTTGGCCCAAGTCGCCAAAACGTCGTCAGCCTCAAACTCTGGCATGGTAACCGTTGGAACCCCGAGTGCATCAAGAACCGCGCCAATCAACTCCACTTGGCCCTCGAACTCAGGTGGGGTGGCGTCCCGGCCGCCCTTGTATTCCGAATACAACTCAGTGCGGAACGAATCTCGCGACGCATCAAATGCAACCGCCAGGTGAGTCGGCTTCTCGGTCTCCAACATCTTGGCCAGCATCGACAAGAATCCGTACACCGCGTTGGTGTGTTGACCACCCGCTACCGTGAATCGGTCGGCGGGCAGAGCGAAGAAAGCGCGAAACGCCATCGAGTGTCCATCAATGACAAGGAACTTGTTAGCCACATATGCAACCCTAAGGGCATGAACAAGTCGCGTCATCCAAAGATGTCATTCTCGACCGCTACTGTCCTGGGCGAAAAGCTGGGTATTGAACTTCTTGAAATGGACGAGGAATGCACCGTTCTGCGCATGCCCGTTGACGGAAACACACAAGTTTCGGGGATTTTGCACGGTGGGGCCACTGCGGCGCTGTGCGAGACAGCAGCCTCCATTGCCGCGCTAGCCCACGCCCAGCGTCTTGGTATTGAGTCTGGGCACGATCTTGTCGCGGTCGGGACCGAGTTGAGCATCTCGCATCTGCGACCGGCATCAGCCGGTTTCGTCACAGCGTGTGCAACGGCCACGCAACTTGGAACTCGTCGTACGGTTCACCTGGTGGCTGTAACAGATGATTCAGGGCGTGAAATCGCAGTCGCAACCGCTTCCAACATGATCATCGAGGCGCGAAAGAAAAACTAGCGCATCGGTGGATCCCACATGGCGGGCCAATCCCGTCCGGCTATTCTCCAGAGACCTGGTCGATAACTGCGTCCGCAACCTCGCGCATAGACAGACGGCGGTCCATTGAAGTCTTCTGGATCCAACGGAATGCTTCCGGTTCCGACATCTCCATCTTCTCCATGAGAAGACCCTTTGCACGGTCCACACGTTTACGCGTGTCGAAACGCTCAGACAGATCAGCAATCTCGTTCTCTAGCATCTCAATCTGGTAGTGGCGCGAAAGTGCAATCTCTACAGCAGGCACAAGAGCAGCCGGTCCAAATGGTTTGACGACGTAAGCCATCGCGCCGACTTCACCCGCACGCTCAACCAACTCAGTCTGGGAGAACGCCGTGAGCATTACGACAGCACAAGACAGTTCCTTCAGGATCTGTTCGGCGGCACTGATTCCATCAAGTTTAGGCATTTTGACATCCATCACGCAGACGTCAGGTTCCAGTTCGAGTGCCAGTTCAACGGCTTCCTCGCCGTTAGTGGCTTCACCCACAATCTCGAATCCTGCAGAGGTCAGGGTTTCTACAATGTCAAGGCGGATCAGTGCCTCGTCCTCGGCGACCAATACCCTCTTGGACCGCGTGGTTTGCTCAGTCATCGAAGTCTTTCTGTTTGTCTATAAACTCTGATTATTCTATCCTTATCGAGGTGTTTCCACCCGTAGACCCACAAGATTGGCGGATCTGGACCACCAAGACAGTGTTATGACATGCCCCGATAGCCCAACTGGCAGAGGCGGTCGGCTCAAACCCGGCTTGTTGTGGGTTCGAATCCCACTCGGGGTACCAGGCAAATCCCCGTGATCTCAGCGATCACGGGGGTTCTCTCGTCCTCCGATGGCACTGGGGCGGCAGAAGTGAGCTAGTGCCGTGGATTTTCTATGTTCCAGAAGTGCGAGCCAGTGCGGTTCTCAAGCAGAGCTTCTTCCTTCGTTTCGTTGAGGTAGTAGGCGTCCTCGACCTGAGTCGTAACAGCCAGCTCCACAAATTTCCCGAAGACACCCCGCTTAACCCAGCTGAGGGGCCCGACGCCCAACTGGTCCAAACTCAAGGCGTGCCTCCGGCCTGGTTGCGTCAGCTTCCCGAAAAGTGGCAATCAATGCGTCCTGGTCGTGCATAACATATGGTGGCTTTCCCATGGCGTCAGCCCATTCACGGACACTGAGACCTGGCTCGATCCATCGATGTTCCTTTGGTTGGGACCGAGGGACGGGGTCAACGCTTTATCTCGATCAACGCCATATCTCGGCTCTTAAGGATACCGGGCTGGATAGTTGGGGTCTGTTCGGAAGTGCGAAGTCCTCACCCGGGTCTGTTCGGAAGTGTCCTGCAGGACCGCAACTTGGCCCGAATTTTCCTCGTATATCGCCGGGTTTCGGGGAGCGGATGCACACAATCGAACCAACCAGCCGGACGTGGCTACACAATCGAACAGAACTGGTGCACGTCCGGCTACCGGGTGGGTGAAGGCCACGGGCGCAGGCTCTGCGCACACTTCAACGACCAGAACGGTAACCACCAAGATAGTCAACTGAAGCGTTCTGGGTTTTGTTCCGCCCGGGTTGCTGTCAGCCGATCTTCTTCTCGGGCTGACGGTTTTGGCATAGTAGGCAGCCTCGACCTCGACCGGAGCACGATAGCGAGCGTTTCGTGCAGGTGCTGATGGTTCCACCACCACACGTATTCGAGCGTCGCGAGTTCAACTTCTTCGACCGCGCAGGTCCGTTCGGGTGATCAGGGAACGCCTCGGTCACCATCTGGACCGCGGCGTGCCCTGCCTTCTTTGCTCGTTGTCCTGGCAGGTGCCTGGCGGTCCAGCAGGTATCGCCGCTGGAGCTCCCCCCCCCCCCGACGCATGCTCAACCCGGGGTTCCGGATCATCGCTCCGGCGGGCTCGGGCTTATCGGGCTCACAAGGGTCGCGGCGCGTGCCGGTGCGGCACAGAACATCGCGACCGTCGGTGTTCAGCTTCCTCGCCATTGCGTTCAGCATGGTCTTGGCGATGGCTGCTGCCGAATCGGTTGCTTTCGCCGCCGAGTCCAGCGCTCCATTTGGCTCTTTGGCTCTAGTCCAACTACACACGCGTCGCTGAGGGCTGGAAGACGACGGGCACTACCAACTCACGCTCAATTCGGCGTCTCCGATGTGCCCTGGTGCCAGTTTTCGAGGAATTTCATGCGAAAGAGACGAAGTTCATCTGGCACGAGAGCACACCGAGTGTAAGCCAGCTTCTGTAGACCGCCAACAACAGCCACTAGCGTGGATAGAGTACGTCAAAGTCCTCGACAACCACGGGTCCGTGAGCGGTATGGTCCACGTAAATGTTCGTGTCGCTGATGAGCGCCACGGGCATTCCGTCACCATCGCAAATGATTGACATATCTCCGGGATTCGGCAGTGCCACACCCTGCTCGGTGAACTCCCGTTCGGGCGTTGAAATGCTAGTGGCTTTACCCCGCAGGACATCCTGCGCACGGGCTGTTGCCTCTTCGCGATTGTCAGAGTACTGGAACGCCGGTGGCATCAGCCCCGTGTTTTCCTGTTCTCCAAACAGTGCCGAGTTCGAATGGGTTTGGATCGCTTAAAAACAATCGACCCAAAAGGAGTTCACTGCTTCGAGGTTGACCGGGAGTGCACGTTGTCTATTGTTCATTCCGCAATCATAGTTTCGTCAGATCCATCCCATCCAAAACGACGACACCAGAGCTCACTGGCATTCCATCAGTGCCAGCACGTTCGGACCCAGTGTGCTGGTTCCTCCGATGATGTTCACGCGATCAATCTTCGAACTGGGACCGTTGATCCAAGTCGAGATTACGGGTCTTGTCACGCAGTTCTTACTCGAAAGCACCAGACGTCTGCCATCTAGACTTGCCGGAACCGCAGCTGATAGGGCATCCGGGAAATCCGCACCGGCAGCGATCCACAGTTCCTTGCGAGATCCAGCACCGGACTCAGTCAGATAGTTGTTGACTGCGACATTGGTGTCGTAACGCGAGCTTCCAGACAGGCGTCGCACAACTCCCATGAAACGGGTCTCGGCTACCACCTTGTCAACGGTTGCTTTCGGAATCGCACTTTCTCCCCCAACCACAATCAGCTGCGAAACCGGGTTGCTCTTGATAAGCGCCGCAATTTCCGGCTGCAAGACCTGGCTTGCCCCTGGATTCACCAGCAACACTGGGGCATCCAGCATTCCCGCAGCGCTCGATGCCGATAGTGCGTCCGGGAAGTCTGTGCCCGTGGCAAGAAAGATCCGGGTGAATGGCTTACCCGCGTAAAACCGCGAAACAATCTCCGAAGCAGTCGCATATCGTGTGGACCCTGAAATCCGCACCGGAGCCACTCCCGTAGCCTGCGCCAACTGGTCCACCACTGAATCAGCGATGGCACTTACTCCGCCGATAATGTAGATCTCCTTATGGCCAGCCCGCCTAATCTCCGAAACCATCTCCGGTTTCATCGAAGTCTTGCCGGTCAGGTAGAGTTTCCCGCTTTTCGATGCCGCCGCAGGTGCAACGGAGAGCGAATCCGCGAAGGCTGTTCCCACAGCAACGAATGCTGGGCCGTCGTTGCTGAAAAGCTTGTTGATCGCCAAGTTGGTGTCATATCTATCGCTGCCCGAGATGTTGACTGTCGGTATGTACCGGTTGGGCTGCTCCGGAGGCTTGTTTGGCGCTGGCGGAGGTTGGTTGACGACCGGAGTGTCAGATCCCGTACCTTTGAACTCCTGATTGAGGACTCGCTTGGCGAAGTTCAACTGATTCTGAGAGCATCCATAGCCTTTGCCTTCTATGCGGCGTCCTTTCACGGATGCGAAGCAATCGGCGAGGTGTTCTGGATTCGACTTGAAGAGGCTCTTGTATGTGGAGTTGGCGTTCACAATGCTCCACTGACGGAAGTGGTAGATGTGCCCCATCTCGTGTGCGAGGACGTAGTACCTCCATGCGGAAGATCTCGATGCTACGGATGACGCGATCGAGATCGTCATCGTCGACATTGAGGCACATCCTATAGCGGCAGAATTATTGCACACCTGGCTCTTGATCACGATCGGGATGCTGGCTCCACCTAACGCGTCAAGCTTTGCCCGCATGTCGCTATAGAAAGCACTGGATCCGGCAGTATCTGCAGGTGGAAGCTCGTTGGGATCACCAACGTATTGTCCTTCTTCCGCTACAGCATTTCTATCATCTTCAGTCAGTTGGCCTTCAACATCGAAGCTATCAACCAGGTCAACTTCGTATCCGGGTACGTCTGAGGTATTTGCGTTAGCTTGAACGCTGATTGTTGTCACTATTAGTAGAGCAGAGAGCGCGGCGCCGAGGAACCGCAAGTTTGACCGCATAATCGCTGGGTCTCCTGTGTTCGGGAAATTAGAGCGCATGAGAGGCCAACGCCGGACTCTCACCTGGGGTGCGACTAACTACACAGAAATTAGCAAGAGTTGGCCCCTAACTCCATAACCTGCTCTATGTGTCACATGAGTAAAGCATCGTTTATAGTAATTTATACTTAACAACTCGACCTTTGTCCCAGAGTTCCGTTGGAAACTATGGGACCAACGCCACATCTGCATCTATCTACTCGCCCCTCTTACACCGAGATCCGGGTAACCATCTCGCGAAGAGAGGTTCCCGGACCCAGATGTCACCCGCTGCGATTCGGCTGCGGTCATCTAGCGCGTGTACACGTCCAAGTGGTTGCCAGAGGTCCCACGGTCGTAGATCTTTCCGGACCATCCGAACGGTGTTGCATAGACCGTCCCCATTGGAGCAGATCCCGCCAGCACTATGTATCCGTCACCATCCGACACGAATCCACCGGCATTCACGTGACGCCCCGGAATGGATAGACCTCCCCCCGGGAGCACTGATTGGGAATAGTACGTGAACTTGTAGCCACCCCAGTAGATCACTCCCTGGAACATTAGGTCATTCAGGCTGTACTCCCCTGATGTCGTTGCAGGAGGTGGCACTTCTTCCGTCACATCCGATCGACTAGCCGTGTCCTCGCCGCCATCCGCCATGACTACGGGTTCAGGTGAAGGTTCCGGTTCAGGTGCTGCTTCCGCCTTTGGAAGTTCAATCTTGGTTCCCTTGAGAATGACTCGATCAGTAGGCGCGGTGACGACAACAGAGCGGATCTGCGGTGGAAAACGATCATCATAGACGTCAGTTGTAAAGATGTGCCTCAACCCAGCACTACCGGGCTGCTTCTCCACTTCGATGTCTGCGGGGAGACTGTCGTCTTCCACAACTATCGTCTTGAACGGAATACTCTCAATTCGGCTCAATGAAATGGACGTTCCCGGAGTGGGGTTCCTGCTTGGCGGCTCTGTAATCGTTGCGGCCACTGCCACCGGTACAGCTAGCACTACCGCCAGCCCAGCGCCCACTATCGAGGATGTGACACCCCGCTTGTGCATACTAAAAACCATTAGTCCCTCTCGTGTTTCCTACAGAAGACTAACCCACGCACAGCTGGAGAATCCACGGGTTTGTGACGGATTACTGTACTACATGTCCTTTTCTTGGTCACCGATAAGGGTAGCAACGTGGTCTGGAACGTAGTTCAGCAACTCTCTAGGGGGTCTGCGATAGTTACCCGAGTCGACTGGCGTGTCAGGTAGATCAACGTGCTCAATCGGGACATCGGTGTATGGAATTGTCGACAGAAGATGAGAGATCATGTTCAACCGCGCATGCTTCTTTATGTTTGACTCAACGACGTACCAGGGTGACTGTGCGGTGTCAGTATGCGTGAACATGTCATCTTTGGCACGGGAATACTCTTCCCACCGGGTCACCGACTCAACATCCATCGGGGACAGCTTCCATCGGCGAACGGGATCGTTTAGCCTCTTGTGGAAGCGACGCAACTGCTCTTCCTCAGAAACCGAGAACCAGTATTTACGCAGGATGATCCCGTCATTGATGAGCATCTCTTCGAAGATCGGAGCCTGCCGCATGAACAGGTTCAGTTCCTTGGGTGTGCAGAAGTTCATCACCCGTTCTACGCCTGCCCTTGTGTACCAAGAGCGATCGAACAAGACCATCTCTCCGCCTGCTGGCAGATGGGAGATGTAGCGCTGGAAGAACCACTGGCTTTCTTCGCGAGAGGTTGGCTTCGGCAGCGCAGCCACCCGAGTTACGCGAGGAGACAGGTATTCGGTCATCCGCTTGATTGCGCCGCCCTTGCCCGCAGCATCGCGTCCCTCAAAGATGACGACGATCCGGCTGCCGGTTTCCTTCACCCATTCTTGGAGCTTCACTAGCTCGCACTGGAGCCGAAATAGCTCAGCCTCATAGACCTTGTTGGGAACTTTAGCTTCTTTGCTGTTCTTTGTCATGCGGAAAGATTACATTCCACAGCGACAATTGTCTGCCAGAAGAAGCGCCATTGGACTCATAGTGTCGATGAGGATTCCTCTGCAAGAACTAGATCTTGAAAGCTGTCACCGTGCGCATATCGGAAGCAGAACCCGACAGTGTGTGCACGCGTATCGAGTTCGAACTCTGGTTCAGACCCGGGGGCATGCCAGCCACGATCACCAGTTTTTCACCGCCCTCGACGATTCGTGCTGCGCGGGCGACCTGATCAACCTGGTTGACCATGTCGTCAGTGTGGTGAACCATCGGTAGCTTGTAGCACTCGACGCCCCACGAGAGTGCGAGTTGCCGTCGGGTCTCTTCGAGCGGACTAAATGCGATCTGAGGTATCGGGTTCCGAAGGCGAGACATCTGCCGTGCGGTGGATCCTGAAAGCGTAAAAGTAACCAGATATCGGGCGTCTAGAACAGCCGCCAATGACGCGGCTCCTTGACAGATAACGCCGGACTGGTCAGAGTGAAAAGATTCGATGGAAGCGATTCGATCCCCGCCGTTTTCTTCGGTGTTTTCAATGATTCTCGCCATTGTGCGAACCGACTGGATCGGAAATGCGCCGATTGAGGTCTCACCAGACAGCATTACCGCATCTGCTCCGTCTAGGATCGCGTTCGCGCAGTCAGAAGCCTCGGCACGCGTTGGCCGAGGGTTCTTGATCATTGAATCCATAACCTGGGTGGCAACGATTACGGGCTTCGCTTCTCGCCGAGCCAAATCAATAGCACGTTTCTGAACCAGCGGGACCTCTTCCAAAGGCATTTCGACACCGAGATCGCCACGCGCAACCATTATGCCGTCGAAGGCGTCGACGATCTCTTCAAGGTTGTCGACGGCCTGCGGCTTTTCGATCTTCGCGATGACCGGAATGAACTTGCCCTCTTCAATCATGATTGCACGAACGTCATTGACATCAACCGCGTCACGCACGAATGAGAGTGCAACAAAATCAGCGTCGTTATGGAGCGCCCAACGGAGGTCCTCCCGGTCCTTCTCCGACAGTGCCGGAACAGAAACAGCAACACCCGGAAGGTTCAGACCCTTATGGTCAGAGACCACTCCTGGGATTTCAACACGAGTGACCACGTCAGTCTCGGTTACGTCGATGACGCGCAGGCCAACGTTGCCATCGTCAATCAAAAGGCGATCACCGGGGTGGCAGTCACCAGGAAGCCCCTTAAAAGTTGTCCCCACTAATTCCTTAGTACCCGGCACATCGTTGATCGTGATGGTGAACTTGTCACCTTCCTCCAACATCTGCGGACCCTCGGCGAAAGTCGCCAGGCGAATCTTCGGCCCCTGAAGATCGACGAGGACGGCTACTGCACGACCTGAGTTATCTGCCGCTCGCCGCACCCGCCTAATAACCTTCTCGTGGTCTTCACGCACACCGTGGCTGCGATTGATTCGCGCCACATCCATTCCTGCATCGACCAGGGCCTGTACCTGCTCCGAGGATTCGGTTGCAGGGCCAATAGTGCAGACAATCTTCGCGCGTCGCATATTTTCACTCCATCGCCGCAGGTTGGGCACGTGAGCATTGATCTCAGTGGCTCTGTCTAGAGCCTACCGCGTTTCGCCACTCTTCTTCTTGGGCTATTGCTTCGTTTCGGGTTCCGACCTTGATGATGCCACGTTTGTATCAACAACTTCAGAGTCTGAAACTTCGGGACTACCCTCGAGTCGACGTCCCTCGCGAGCAGACACCTTCTTTTCGTAGACCTCTCGTTCTTCAGGACTAACTCGCGTAGAGGCGCCAACCTTGCCGCAAATGAAGAACAGCGCAACGCCTAGAAGTAGAACGAGGATTGATGTCCACGTGTTCAAACGTAGGCCGAAGAACACTTTGGCTTCGTCCATTCGCATCGTCTCCATGATGATGCGACCGATCGGGTATGCGATCAGGTATAGGGACATGACCTGACCCGACTTGAACCGGATCTTGCGGTCCAAGTACATGATCAGTAGCGCCATAGAGACGTTCCACAGAGCTTCGTAAAGGAACGTCGGATGGAACAGGGTTCCGCTCGCATACCCCGGAGGCAGGTGTGCGTCGTCGATTCGCAGACCCCAGGGAAGAGTGGTCGGGCCGCCAAACAATTCCTGGTTGAAGTAATTACCGAAGCGACCCACAGCCTGAGAGATCAGAAGAGCCGGAGCCAAGGAGTCAGCAAACGGACCGACTCGCTGGCCTGCGCGACGTAATCCGATGTATGCGCCCACCGCACCGAACGCCACCGCACCGAAGATGGCCATGCCACCTTCCCAAACTTTGAATATTGCGAGGGGATCCTTGCCTGGGCCCAGATACTCATAGGGCGTTGTGATCACGTGGTACAGACGAGCACCAACCAACCCAAACGGAATCGCCCACAGTGACGCGTCGAAGACCACATCACCAACTCCATCGCGTGCTTTGTACCGCCTATAGGTGATGTACACGCCGACTGCCATGGCAATAACCATGATGATGCCGTAAGCGCGGATCGGAACCGGTCCCAGCCACCAGGTGCCAGTGGGTGGCGAGGGAATCGACGCGTAAATCATCTCTGTGCCCAATCTCCGGTAACCCCAAACTTTAGGTCGGAAGTCACAGCCGCAAGTTTTTGCTTGGCCTGTTCCCAACCGCAGTCGAGCATAGACCTAACAAACGCGGACCCCACAATGACACCGTTGGCGTATTGGCCTATTTCACGGGCTTGCGCACCATTTGACACACCCAATCCGACACACACCAGATCTGCTCCAGCATCGCGGCAGCGGTCCACCAAGTCGTGAGCCGCTGAGTCAACGACATTTCTGGCACCGGTGACACCCATCGTAGAAGCCGCATAGACCCACCCGTTGGATTCGCGCGCAATCAGTTCGAGCCTTTTCTTGGACGAGGAAGGTGCAGAGAGGAACACCCGTTCCAAGCCGTATCGGTCGGACGCTGCCTTCCACTCAACTGCTTCCTCGGGTGGAAGGTCGGGGGTGATCAATCCGGCACCACCGGCCTCGGCGAACTCATACGCGAACTTGTCCACACCGTACCAGTTGACGGGATTCCAGTACGTCATTGATACGACACAGCCACCGTAGGTAGTCAGCTGTTCAACCGCGTCGAACAAGTCTTCCAGGTGAGTGCCGTTCTCAAGAGCCGCAACCGTCGCCCGTTGAATCGCCGGTCCATCCATCCCGGGATCGGAGTACGGGAAACCAAGCTCGATTATATCTGCACCGTTGTCGATGAGGATCTTCGCAGCCTCAATAGACTTATCAACCGTAGGGAATCCAAGAGGTAGATAGCCCAGAAGCGCAGCATCTCCACGGTCGTTAGCAGCCCGGATGACGGTCGCGCTTAGGTCCGAAAGCCTGTCACCGCTCACTTGCTCTCCCCCTGATCCACTTCGACCTCAAGGTCAGCAGTCACCGGTGCCATGCTCTCATCAGTGCGGGTTGTAGAGATCACCGACCGGCCACCTTCTGCTGACGGATCCATTTGGTCCAATCGCGCTTCACCTAACCCGAACCACGCTGCCGCCGTATCCATGTCTTTGTCGCCACGTCCCGACAGGTTGATAACCACAATCGGCAGGTCGTCAGATCCTTGCTTGCCGACGGCCACCGAATCGGCGTCCTTGCGTCCAGCGGCCCACTTGAGAGCTCCAGCAAGGGCGTGTGCGGACTCAATCGCCGGGATGATGCCCTCGGTCTGCGACAAACGCCGGAAGGCATCCATAGCCTCTTTGTCGTTGATGGGAATGTAATCGGCTCGCTCAATCTCTCGGAGGTGAGCGTGCTCGGGACCAACTCCTGGATAGTCGAGTCCTGCGGAGATCGAATGCGAAGCCTTAGTTTGGCCATCGCGCTCTTGCAGCACGTAGGTCTTGGCACCGTGCAGGATACCAACCTGGCCCTCCGTGATGGAAGCTGCGTGTCGACCCGTTTCGAATCCGTCGCCGGCTGCCTCACAGCCGATCAGGGCCACGTCCTCATCCGGGACAAATGCGGTGAACATCCCGATGGCGTTCGACCCTCCGCCAACACAGGCGAAAACAGCGTCCGGCAGCCGACCGACACGGTCGAGAATCTGCTCGCGCGTTTCGTCTCCGATCACCCGCTGCAGATCGCGGACCATACCTGGGAAGGGATGCGGTCCAGCGGCGGTCCCAAACACATAGTTGGTGGTCTCTACGTTGGTCACCCAGTCACGAAAAGCCTCATTTATGGCGTCTTTGAGCGTCTCCGATCCCTGCGTAACCGCGATGACCTCGGCTCCAAGCACCTGCATCCGCGCGACGTTGAGCGCCTGCCGCTCCGTGTCCTCCCGCCCCATGTAGATGGTGCAATCAAGTCCAAGAAGGGCTGCCGCAGTAGCCGTTGCAACACCGTGCTGACCCGCACCCGTTTCCGCGATGACGCGTTTCTTTCCAATCCTCTTGGTCAGCAGTGCTTGTCCGAGGACGTTGTTGATCTTGTGCGAACCGGTGTGGTTAAGGTCCTCACGCTTCAAAAACATGCGGGTTCCGGTGCCCTGCGCGAAACGAGGAACCTCGGTCAGCAGGGAGGGGCGGCCGGCATACTCATCGAGCAGGGTTTGGAATTCCTGTCGAAACTCCGGATCATTCCACAGCTGCTGCCAGGCCTCATCAAGTTGAGCCGCGGCACCCATCAGGGGTTCAGGCAGGTATCTGCCCCCGAATGATCCGTAGTAGTGAGGTTCGTTGCCCGTCACTTATCCCTCTTCCCTAGCCTCGCGAACTCGCTGTTTTCGGTCTGTCAAAAGCGCCGGATGCGCTCCTGCGGACACCATGTCTGAAATCTGCTCCAGTGGTGAACGAGAAGTCACCAAAGCCTCCCCTACCAGGACTGCGTCAGCGCCCACCAACGCATAGTCAAACACATCTCGGCTGGAACGAACTCCCGACTCAGCCACCGCAACCACATCCTCTGGGATCACATCGATGACTTCTTCGACAACGCGTCGATCCACCGTGAGGTCCTTGAGGTTGCGCGCATTGACACCTATGAGCTCTGCCCCGGCGTCCAGAGCGCGGAATACTTCTAGGCGCGAATGAGTCTCCACCAAAGGTGTCATTCCAAGCGACTTGACGCGTTCAATGAGCGAAACTAGCGCGGGCTGCTCCAATGCGGCAACAATCAGCAGTACGGCATCAGCACCATATGCACGCGCTTCGTGTACCTGGTACGAGGTCACGATGAAGTCTTTACGCAGCACCGGAATGTCCACGGCGCGCCGCACCTCCCGAAGATCATCGAGAGAACCATTGAAACGCAGTTCTTCGGTAAGGACGGAGACCATCGCTGCCCCACCCTCCTCGTAGATCTGAGCTAGCGAAGCAGGGTCAGGAATGTCGCTCAACGTCCCCTTCGACGGGGACGAACGCTTGATCTCTGCGATCACGGACACCGCTCCGGGGCCATCTCGAAGCGCGGAAATCACGTCTTTGGCATCCGGAACCTTGAGCGCACGCTGCTTTATCTCTTCAAGAGGTGTTTGTGCCTCGCGCTCAGCAAGCTTCTGTCTGGCTCCGGCAATGATGTCATCAAGAACGGTCATGATCGATCCCTCCGCTGCCGATGCTAGTCGCGCCAGCGAAATTGTCACCTTCGATATCGAGATGCGGCTCCTTCGCACACGGAAGCTCTCCACCTGCTTCAAAACATGAACGAGTTCCCTCATGGCAGGCCGATCCAATCTGATCAACCTTTAGTAACAATGCATCTCCGTCACAATCGATGAAAGCCTGCTTCAGATATTGCTTGTGTCCGGAGGTGTCACCCTTCCGCCAGTATTCACTGCGCGAACGCGACCAAAATGTCACGCGACCTTCAGTGAGCGTCCTCGCAAGGGCTTCATCGTTCATCCATCCCACCATCAGAACGTCGCCGTTCTCGTAGTCCTGCACCACCGCACAGAACAGGCCGTTGACATCGCGCTTGAGTCGGTCAGCAATCTCTTTGGTCAGGGATGGAGAGGCATGCGATTGGGAAACCTGTAAGAGGTCCACTTGAGATCCGGACGAAGCGACATCAGTCGTTGTCATGCTCCACCTCGAATCCCGCAGCAACTAGTGCCGCCTTCACGTCCTTGATCGCGACCGTTCCGAAGTGGAACACCGACGCCCCCAGTACCGAATCGGCTCCCGCCTGTGCTGCCTGAACAAAGTGCTCAACTGTGCCGGCTCCGCCGGAAGCAATCGTCGGGACCTCCAGCGCCTCGTGCGCTGCACGTACCAGGTCAAGGTCGAAGCCATCACGGACACCGTCTTGATCGATGGAGTTCACCAGAACTTCAGCCACGCCGCGATGGGCTGCTTCCCGAGCCCACTCAATCGCGTCAACCCCGGTTCCTTTCGTACCCCCGTGGGTCGTCACTTCGAACAGAGGATTTCCGTCCGTGTCGACGTTTCCCGTGCGTCGCGCATCAAGGGAGAGAATCAAGACCTTCCCGAAAGTTTCAGTGACCTCGTTGATCAGTTCGGGTCTAGTGAATGCAGCTGTGCTCACCGAAACTTTAGCCACGCCGCGCTCAAGCAGGACTCGAACATCTTCGACGCTGCCTACTCCGCCCCCTACTGTGAGCGGTACCCTGCAGGCATCGGCTACACCCTGTACCGTCTCAAGTCTGGTGGTCCGCCCCTCGTTCGAAGCTGCCAGGTCGAGCATGGCGACTTCGTCGGCACCTTGGGTGCTGTACAGGTGAGCAAGCTCAGCTGGATTGCCGGCGTCGCGGAGATTCTCAAACTTCACGCCCTTGACGACACGTCCATCTTTGACATCCAGACAAGGTATTACTCGAATTACTCGGCTCATCTCGTTCACCTCATTCTCATCTACTACATTCATACCGGGAATGAGGATCATCATGCACGCCTGACCAAGCAGCCGTCACCGTGCGCGATAGCGATCAACTATCGTCAGCCAACCTCTCCGCTTTGATGGTTCAGTGGTTCCAGACCAGATCCGGAAGAGGACATGGTGCCAAGGATGTCTACTACCAGGCACAGCGTGTCTTCGCCGGTACCCATATCGGCCGTGATCGTGATCGCTAAGCGACTTCCAATCCTTTGGTCAACAATTGCATCGCGTAATCCGGGCATGATGTCATCGAATGCTAGAAGTCGTGGCCTGCCGGCATCCCATGTTGAGGCAACGACACGTCCGTCAGTCCACGTGACCGCCAGGTACTGCGCGACAATCTGGTCGCCCAGTTGAACTTGAGGCCCAGAGCCTTCGATCAGGGTCTGAACTGTTGTTTCATCGGGTGGGTTACCGGTGTGTGAGATGGCTGGTCCCAAGTCCCCAAGTTTGACGTGCAGCGGACCTTCGGAGTCCACCTCGGCGCCCCGCGCGATTGTGTAGAGGATGTCAACGATATTGAGCTCTATAGATCTATCCACCAGCCTTCGCGCAACAAGAAAGCGCGATCCTTCCGGCGAGTCTATGACCAAATTCGACAGGGTCTGCCCCAACTCGTCAGCATTTGCCGAAGCCACAAGCAGTTCAGAGATGGCATCTTCATTGAGGTTTTCGCCAGTCGCTCCGTCGAAGGAAGAGATTGAGAGCAACACGGGAGTATTCTCCTCGACAACGCGTCCCTCGCCTCGCACCAATTGCTGAACTTCCGAGGAATCGACTTCAACGGGACTCAACAGAGTCAGCACAGGAACCGCACCCTGCCTACCGGCGACTTGCACGCTATCGAGAACATTCTCCACACCCATCACCGGCGGCAGAGTTGTCCTCCAGTAGGCGTGTGCAGCCTCCAACGAACCAACAATCAATGCGACGGCCACTGCGATCAACACTAGAAGCCTCCAGCGTCGAGCCCACCACGGCAATGCAACCGTCTCCGTGGCTCTGCGCCCTACGCGCTTTGCTTCGCTTGCTGAAGGCGCTAGATCGCGCCGCGCTACTGCAGCGCGTCTTTCAGGGGCCGGACTTATCGAAGGAGGCAATTTGCCGACAGAGGGTACGGCAGGTTCCGGCTCACTTTTAACGCCCTTGTCAGGGCGTCCGTGGATTGACCTTCTGCTGGGCAGAGGCGTAGGCACTGTTGAGCTCAATCAGTGTCACCTCCGAGTACGGCCAGTATCGAGTCCACCCGGGTGTCCTCCGTGGCGAAAGGATCTTGCAGCGCAATCGCGATACCTTCTCGATCTAGGCGAACATTGACCCAGTCAACCCCGATGTCACGTTTCGCTACCTGCGCAGCTCTGATCGCTGCCCCTCGAAGTGAAGCCCTAGTCGTGGGCGGTGGCAAGTCCATGGCGGCACGAACCTGCTCAGGTTTAGTGAGCCGACGCACCAGACCTGAGGCTTCCAGTCGCGCAAGCAGGCCGGCCCCGGTTATGTCGTGGTAGGACAAGGCCAATCTCTGGACACGCGGATCAGCCCAATCAGCGCCAGAGCGTTCTCGATATGATTCCAACAGTCGCTTCTTGATTGCAAAGTCGATCTCGGTATCAATCGAAGACCAGTCGCCTGTTGTGACAGCGTGAATCGACCGTTCCCACAGGTCGACAAGGTACTTGTAAAGATCGTCCAACTCTTCACGGGGAACATAGCCCAGCACGCGTTCCAAGATCTCAGCCTGAACCTCGGCTGCAGTCATCGAGCGCCCATCCGCTAGGTCAACGCGGGCAGTTCCTTCAAGGTCCTCGCTTATGGTTCGGATTGCCTCCATGGGATCCGCGAGCGCTAGATCACGCAGGTCAACACCAAGCTCTATCGCTCCCAGCACCAAGTCAGCTGACGCAACCTTGAGCGCGGTGGTCGGCTCCGCCATGTTGGAGTCTCCCACGATCACGTGGAGTCTGCGGTATGCGCTTGCATCCCCAAGCGGTTCATCGCGCGTGTTGATGATTGGGCGAGAGCGAGTTGTCGCAGCTGACAGAGCATCATGCATCTGATCGGCGCGGGAGGAGATCACGTAGCGACCGCTGCCCTCGTCGTCGATGCGTATGTCGCCAGCCCCGGAAATGATCTGGCGTGTTACGAAGAACGACACCAGGGCATCGGCCACCTCACGAAAGTCACGGCGACGACGTAACAGGTAGTTTTCGTGACAACCAAACGAATTGCCCTCGTAGTCGTTATTGTTGCCGAACAAGTGCAGCGTCCCTGGGATTCCCCGTTCTCGAATTTCTCCTGTAGAGACGGCTGCAAGGTCGGCGAGCATTTTAGATCCTGCCCTAACCTGAGCCAGCAGATCCCACAGGGAGTCGCATTCGGCAGTCGCGTACTCGGGGTGGGCCCCCACGTCCAGGTATAAGCGACCGCCATTGGGAAGGAATAGGTTCGTTGACCGAGACTCGCGCATCACCGGGGCGAACAACTCCCGAGCTGCCTGTTCTGCATCAAGGGGTGGCAGAGCGCCGGCATCGCCAGCACAGGTGATGCCGTATTCAGTTTCGATCCCGAAGATGCGGCGCTGCACGTCTACTGGCCACCCTTTTGCACAAAGCCCTGTACAAAGGTCTCCGCATTCTGCTCGAGGACCACGTCTATCTCATCAAGCAGTTGATCTAGCGGGTTGATTTGGATTTGACCACCGCCCGCACCGATTCCGAAAGAATTTTCGGAATCGTCCTCAGGGCTGCCCCCGCCTGTGAACAACTGGTTCTGAGCCATGCTTGGTCGTCCTCCTATTTCCTTGCCGTTAGCGCCTGGTAACGGACATCTAGGTTCTAGTTTGCACCCTTGGGTGCGAGGTCGGGCTTGTCAGTGACCTATGTGTCAGTTGCATTGCTCGTAGCGGAATCCGAATACCCGCGCGGAGATGTCGGCTCGGGGATCGGTATGCGCACCCGACGAACGATCTTGGCCCCAGACTGTTCACGCCCGTTGGCCTGTTCAGGGGCGACCAGTATTTCGTCTACTTCTTCCTCGAACACGAGAGAAGTCCAGGATGCCGCGACAAGGTCTTCCCGGCTGCTTACGGACTCTCCGCGAAGACTCGCTCGAGTATCTGCGGGCGGGTTGTCTGCAGCCCAACGGACCTGGTCCTTCGACCACAGGCGCTCAATCTGTCCGGCGGCATCCAGCCGGGTAATCAAGGACTTATCCGGGCGGAGGTCACCCCATTGCAGGTCAAACGCCGCCAGGCGAGGATCGGACCAGTTCGTGTCCAGTCGCTGGCGCTGCCGCTCGAGTAGGAGAAGTTTTGCGACCCATTCGACTTCGCGGGAAACGGAGAACATGTCCTTGGACATTCGGGTAAGGACGGAGTTCCATCTGTCGAGGACCATCTGTTCGTCGTCCGACAACTCCAGTTCATGGCGAGCGATGCCCTCAATGACCAGTTCAAAGTACCTGCGCTGTATCTCCAGAGCACTCCATGCCTGCCCGGACCTCATAGGTAGCGGATTGCTCAACGTGAGATCCCGTGAAACAAGGGCGGCTGCCTCGATGGGATTCAACATGTCGAGGGTATCCCAAGACATGTCGGTTCCTCGCTCCAGTACTCGTAGAAGTAACGCAGTGGTCCCCAAGCGCAAGAAAGTTGATATATCAAACTGGTTCGCGTCTCCCCCGATCACATGGATGCGACGCCAGTAGTGGTGGTTGGCGTGCGGTTCGTCCCTAGTATTGAAGATTGGGCGATTGAAGGTGGTTTCCAAGCCGATGTCATTTTCGACGTAGTCGGCCCTCTGGGAGATCTGGAAGCCTGGCAACTCAGAGCGTTGGCCTAGGCCAACACGTCCGGCACCACAGAAGATAGGACGCGTGACCAGGAACGGGATCATGAATCGGATCAAGTCATCGAGATCAGCACCGCGTTCAACCAGGTAGTTCTCGTGCGATCCGTACGTTGCTCCCTTCCCATCCACATTGTTCTTCACGAACACCAGGGACTCGGGTGCTGAAGCTGAGATTCGCGTACGTTCCTCAAAAGTTGGGTACCAAGCCATCGCTCGGCGTGCGACCTCGTCGCCAGCACGGTCCCACAGCACGGCATCCTTGGCCGATGCGGTTTCCGGCGAGGAGTACTCCGGGTGGGCGTGATCCACGTAGAAGCGTGCACCGTTGGCTAACACGATCGAACTTGCGCGTGAGAGCCGAGACTCAGCTTCGCTGAGGGGTCGAAGGTATTCCACGCCCCCTGACGGCGCCAGGTGGTACGGGTCATCCGTAAGCATTGACGCATCCGCACTGGCGCGGTCCAGCCGCATTCCTCGTACGTCGTTCAACGGATCCTCACCGCGGTAGTCCCACGCAACTGAGGGCCAAGATCCGCGATACCGATACGCGTAGGTCTCAACCGCAAGCGTTGACAGCGCAATCGGATTAGCGGTCGGATCGTCAGTGGAATAGATCCCGTACTCGGTTTCCGTCCCCATTACACGCTTTACCAATGGCACTTCCTAACTGAACCTTTGCCTAGGATCGGCGGTTTACGGGAACCACCGAGACAACCTCCGCGCCACGCAACCCAACAGTTCTTGCCCATTCATCGGGTGCTGTTGTCGCCGCCAGTTCGGAGGACTCCTGCATTTCTTCCTCGACCCCGCGAAGAACATGACGAATACTGAGTCCTGCCTTCCCGTCGCTGAGGGTTTCCTTTATCGCCATCTTTTTCGACCGCTCGACGGTTCCAGCAATCATCGCGCCGGATACCAAGTCAGAAAGGAACACGCGGCGGGTGCTTCCGTCAGCGAGCTGAACGTCGAACAGTGCTGCCGCGTCAGCTTTCGAATACAGACGATCCAAAGCGGCTTCAATCATCTGGTCGACGGCTGCGTCTGGGCTGCCCGCCATCTCTAGCATTTGTACCGAGATCGGCAAGTCCACGGACAGGTGCTTGGAGAAGATCTCGCGAGCCTGGTTACGATTGGGCCGGTTCACTCGCACGCGAACATCCAGTCGTCCCGGCCGCAGCACTGCGGGGTCGATCATGTCAGCACGATTCGAGGCTCCGATGACCACGACGTTCTCCATGGCTTCAAGGCCATCCATCTCGGCCAGCAGTTGCGGCACGATCATTGTTTCCACATCCGAGGACACTCCCGTTCCACGTGTACGGAACAGCGCTTCCATCTCATCGAAGAAGACAACCACCGGCACGTCGTTGCTTGCGAGCGTGCGAGCACGGGAAAAGATCGCCCGGATGTGGCGTTCGGTCTCACCGACATACTTGTTCAGGAGTTCGGGTCCCTTGATGGAGATGAAGTAGGTCTTGTTGCCCGTTTCGGCCGATGACAGCGATGAAGCCACCGCCTTAGCGATTAGGGTTTTGCCGCATCCTGGTGGTCCGTAGAGCAGAATCCCTCGCGGGGGTCGCAGTCCATAGGCGCGGTAGAGATCCGGGTGTTTGAAGGGCAACTCAACCGCGTCGCGCACAATCTCGATCTGAGAGTCCAGTCCCCCAATGTCCTCATATGAAACATCGGGAATCTCCGGAGTGAGCAGTTGCTCAACGTAGGAGCGCACAATCCTCTCGTATGCGAAGCCCGTCCGAACATCCGCCAGCAGGGAATCACCCGGCTTGATCGCCCCGTGTCGCAGAGGGCCGGCCAGTCGTACGACGCGTTCTTGGCCACCTTCAACCGCGACCAGCGCGCGATCGGTGCCCATCACTTCCAGGACTGAAACCAGCGATCCGTCCTTTGGAAAGCCCATTGAGTTCAGTGCGAGCATTTGCTCGTTCACACGTATTAGCTCGCCTGCCGAAATCGAGTTGTAATCAAAGTCAGGGGCGGTGGGCAGACGCATGATTCGCGTACCCACGACCGCTTCGACTTCGTGGACCTCGGGGTGCGAGGACACGAACACTGCGACCTGCGCAGGAGGCTGAGTGATTCGATCGATTCGATCTTGGAGCCCAGCCAGCTGATCGCGAGCCGCCATCAAGGCCCGGGTGAGTGCCTGGTTCTTCTCTTCTAGACCAGCAACCTCAAGGCGCATGGAATCCAATGCTTCGTGATCATCCGTCATCTGCGGGTCCTCCTGCGTTCTGCTCACCAGTCACCCAACGTTCTGCTCGCGCCTCTAGGTCCCTACGGACGCGACGCACCTTCTTGTCGCTGATAGTGCGGTGGCCAAGTGTTTCCTCATCCCAGCTATCACGGGTGTCCCAGCCTCCGGTTGACCCCTCAGCCGCCGGAGCAGGGTGACGAACCAACACGTGCTCGGGCGTGTACTGCGCTAAGCGGCGTGCAGTCACCAGGTAACCCGTGTGTCCGATCATCCGATGCTCAGGGCGCACGGCAAGCCCCTCAACGTGCCACGGACGGTTCGTGGAATCCCATGCCTGCGGTTCGGAGAACTCGCCGGTATCCCGCAGGGCTTCGACAACGCGGGACAGTTGCGGGACCGTAGTGATGTAGCAGATCAGGACACCACCGGGACGCATTATGCATGCAACCTGCTCTACGAACGACCAGGGGTCCAGCAGGTCTAGCACGACGCGGTCGTAGGATTCGGCCTCAGCTCGCTCAAGTGCGTCCGCCAGGTCGGAGACTTCCAAGGTCCACGCCGGGTGCTGAGTGCCGTACCAGAGGTCGACGTTCGCTTTTGCGATGGAGGCAAAGTCTTCGCGCCGTTCGATCGAATGTAGGCTGCCCGTCTCCCCGACAGCAGCCAATAGCGACAGTGAAAGTGCCCCTGAGCCAACCCCGGCCTCGAGTACTTCCGCACCCGGGAAGATGTCGCCCATCTGCACGATTTGTGCCGCATCCTTCGGGTAGATGATTGCTGCGCCACGGGGTATCGAAAGCACATAGTCTGCTAGCAGCGGCCTGATGACCTGGAAAGTCCGACCATCTTCCACCGTGACTACCTGACCATCCGACCGTCCCAGTACATCGTCGTGAAGCAGGGTTCCCCGGTTCGATCTGAACTGTCCACCCGGGACGAGGACGACCGTGTGCATTCGACCCTTGGGGTCCGTGATCTGTACGCGGTCTCCGGGAGCGAGCGGACCACGTCGGAGAGCCTGCCCCAACGGGACGGTTGAGTTGGCTGCTTCGGGAGACATTTGCATATGGGGCACCTGCACCGCTGGATCTAGAGTCGAATCAGTATTTTTCATAGTTCACCTGGCACCCCTGTAGGAGCCTAGCCATTTTAGCCACAACTGGTGTTTTCAAAAGATTGGGGTCGCAGTGCGAGCGTCACAGGCACATTCACCCATCACCGTGCGCTTCCATAATTGTCGGAGGGGGACGTTAGTGTTGAAACATGTCACCACGTCCTCCAGCCCTGTCCGCATCCCGCGCGAAAGACTATCTCCAGTGCCCCTTGAGGTTTCGCTACTCCGTGGTCGACGCGTTGCCACAACCACCCTCGATCGCGGCGGTAAAGGGTACGGTCGTGCATGACGTGCTGGAGCGTCTTTATGACCTTCCAGCAGCAGAGCGTACGGTCGGTGCCGCGCAGAGCATGCTCCCTTCAGCATGGGAAAAAACACTCAAGAAGCAACCCGATGCCGCAGCACTCTTTGCCGACCCAGAAGGTGCAGCAGTTGCCTCTGCCGACACCCAAGAACTGGTAGCTCGCTATTTCGACGTTGAGCGACCCCAAAACCTGAATCCGCGTGCACGTGAAGAGTTCATTGACGCTCGCATAAAGTCTGGGGTCCTTCTGCGGGGAATCATCGACAGAATCGACGTGGCTCCCAACGGGGCTATCCGCGTGGTCGATTACAAGACCGGCAAGATGCCAGATCCACGTTTTGTGCAAGACGCGTTGTTCCAGATGCGCTTCTACGCGTTGATGCTGCGGGAGACCTGGAAACTCCCGAAGCGACTCCAACTGCTGTACCTGCGATCAACCCAAGTACTGACTCTTGATCCAGAGCCTCGGGACATCGAGATGTTCGAGGAAGAAGTTGATGGCATCTGGCAGCGAATCAAGTCTGATGCGCTGTCGGGTCGATTCGCTCCCCGCAAGTCGCCTCTTTGCGGCTGGTGCCCGTTCCAGGAATTTTGCCCGTCTTTTGGTGGCACGGAACTTGATCTCCCGCCAGATGGCGTGCAGCGTTTGCTGAGCGTTGAAAAGCCATCAGATAAAACCGAAACTAACCAGAAAGGTAGTTAACCCATCCTTCGACCGTCGGTCAGGTGAGTTCGTCTACAACTTCACCGCCGCCGATGCGCGCAAGCAGTTCAACAGAAAGCTCCTCGGCCGACGCAACCCGCGACAAACCTTCCTCGGCCGGAATTTCCATCATGCAAGGGATACCGATCACGTTGGTTCCCGCAGCTAGCCCAGATCGAACCCCCGATGCCGAGTCCTCCAAGACGACGCAGTCCCCGGGTTCAACACCGAGGGCGGCGGCAGCCTTGAGATACGGCTCAGGATGAGGCTTCAGATTCTCCACCTCGTCGCCTGAAAGCACGAAGTCCAAGTACCCTCCCGGTAACCGCTCTACGACTTTGGCCACCATTGCCAGCGGAGAAGAGCTCACGAGAGCGGTCGGAACGCCGCTGAGTTTAAGGTCCGCCAGTAGCTCCTCAATACCAGGACGCCACGGAAGTTGGTCAATCTCACCGATAGTCCGGACCATTTCTGCAGAGAGAAACTCGACTACTTCCTCAGGGCTGTCATCACTGCCTGTGGCTGCCACAAGCTGCGCGCCAGTCCATGTCAGCGGACGTCCAACCATCTCCAATGCCTGTTCTTGGGTCCAGTCGCACCCGAATTGCCGCACGTAACTGAGTTCTGCTCGAAACCACAGAGGCTCCGTATCCATGAACGTGCCGTCCATGTCGAACAGGACGGCAGCGGGCTTAGCAGTTGCGAAGTCCGATGATGCAGAGATAGAAATCATCCTTTCAGGACGTGACATATTCGGCCACGCGCCAAATTAGCAGAGGAACAGAGTGTCCGACCCCAGTTACCCAACCATCGGAGGCATCGGATAGAGCACGTGTGTGAGCAACAAGATCGCGATAACAGCGGCGAACACAAGCCGGTAGATGACAAATGGTTGGAACGAACGTGTGGAGATCAACTTCAGGAACCACACGATCACCACATAGCCAACGCCAAATGCGACGACAGTTGCCAATAGCGTAGGTCCGGCACCGACAGTGCCTTCACCCCCAAGTGCTTTGAACAGCTTGTAGAAACCGGAGACGAACACTGCTGGCAGAGCCAATAGGAACGAGTACCGCGCTGCCGCCGGACGCGTGAATCCCATGAGTCGCCCCGCTGTGATTGTTCCACCCGAGCGTGAGACGCCTGGAATCAGCGCGAGCGCCTGAGCGAATCCGTAGCCCACGGCCTGACCCCAAGTCATCTTGTCCAGGGTCCTAGTATTCTGCCCTACCTTGTCCGCCCATCCCAGAAGCAAACCAAATGCAGCGAGCATGAAGACGGTGACCCAAAGATTCCTGAAGTTCGTGTCGATCCAGTCTTCGAGTAGCAGGCCCAGAACTGCAATCGGCAGCGTGCCCACGATAATCATCCAGCCAAGGCGAGCGTGAGGATCATCCGAAGCCACTCGTCGAGCCGGTCCTATGAACGGCAGCGATAACCACCAGTTCCGAAGAATCAGCCATATGTCTTTGCGAAAGTACAGCAATACGGCCGTCTCGGTGCCGATCTGCGTGATCGCGGTGAACCCGGCACCCGGATCACCCACACCGATGATTTCACCAACGAAGCGCAAGTGAGCGGATGAGGAAATAGGGAGGAACTCTGTCAGTCCCTGTACCAATCCCATTATGAGGGCTTCGAGCCAATCCATGACAGCCAAGCGTAGCGTCACCAGGACTTGAAGCATGCGACCTAGACTTACTTCATGCAAACTCGGCGCGTCGGTAACAGCGGATTGACTCTTTCAGCTCTTTCGCTGGGAACACTGACCTGGGGACGCGACACCGACGAACACGAAGCAAAATCGTTGCTCGATACGTACATTGAGGCCGGTGGCCGATCTCTCGATATCCCATCAGACTTTCGCTCCGAATCATTCGCCGGGCGTGTCTCCCTGATCGGGAATTTATTGAACGGGCACTTTGATCGCGCAGACTTGACGCTGACTTTGCACTCTGGTTCTCTCCCGGAGACACCCTCTCGACCTAGTGGGGGCCTCGGTGCGCGTCCTCGTTCGACCACCAATCTCCCTATGTCACGCGGGAACCTACTGCAGTCCTTGGATGAGGCACTCCGTGACCTCGGCTCGGACTTCGTTGACCTGTGGGTGGTACATGGTCCTCGTCAGGGAATTCCTCATGAAGAGATTGTGAGTTCCCTAGAGATCGCGGTGCGATCCGGTAAAGCTAGCTATGTCGGCTTAGCGGAAATAGACGCCTGGGACATGGGCGCAGTAACCACCCTTGCCAAGAGCTCAGGCATCGCGGTCAGTGCTGTCGCCGGGCCGCTTTCACTGCTGGAGGCGGCAGCACTGACCTCCCTGCTGGACCGCGGAGCCGAACAGGGTCTCGGATATGTTGCCTGGGCGCCTTTGGCTCGCGGTGTTCTCACTGGCAAGTACCGGCATTCGACACCTCCCGATTCACGAGCAGCCTCTGCGCATCTTGGAGGTTTCGTAAAACCACTTTTGGGTGCCGAGCAGTCGCGGATTGTGGAAGCTATCTGCCGTGCTGCCGACGGGCTTGGGGTTCCACCCGCACGCCTGGCACTCTCTTGGTCTTTGGACCAACGCCAAGTTTCCACCGTTGTTGTGGGGCCGAGGACTGCGCGCCAGCTTGAGTCCCTGTTGGAAGGTGAACAGATTCGCCTACAACGTGAACTGCGCGATGTCTTGGCTGAAATCGCGATGCGCTAAACGCTAGTCAGCCTGCCCGAAATCGACACCGTCGCGATCCTCTACATCCAAATCGAACTCATCCAGGTCGTCGTCCTCAACCTCTTCTACGGCGTCCACGTCCTCGTCATCCCAAAACTCGTCTTCAAGGATCTCAAACGGCAGTTCCAACCCATAAGCGGTGAACAGTGCGTCGTCGTAGGTGAAGAAGGCGTCGCGAACCATGTCTTCGCCGTGATCGAGAACCGCAGGGCGCACGACATCGGAATTCTCCGCCAGGTCAAGGTGATGTTCGAGGGCGGCAACCAATCTGCTGAGTGCTTCACGAGGATTCTGAACCATAGTAAGGAGTCTAGTGGTCAAGTGGCTGCCGATCAGCCTGTATCGGTTACGAAACGATACCCAACCTGCGTTACGGCAGAGCCAGTTGAGAACGAATCACCGAGACCATAAGGTCGGTCCCCTTGATCTCCGCAGTTTCTGAAGCCCCGACAATCTTCGTCTTGCCCTGATCGTCGATAAGTTGAGAGGCACCATGCTCGGGACCAAGCGGCAAGACAATCCAGTCGCGTCGTGGCTGGTAGGCGGTGTCCGGTTCCTCCCCCTCGATCTGAGCTTCTATATTGGCGACAACAACGCGCGCCTGGTTTCGGGCAGCATCGGCACGCTTCGACTCGCGGACATCCGTGATGTCGCCGATCGCATAAGTGTTGGGGTTTCCTGCCACCTGCATCGTGGGGAGCACGCGCACCAAACCATCAGGATCAACTACGTCAGCGTAGTCGGTTCCCTGCAGATATCCGGTTACAGGGCTAGAGCCGTAGCACTGGAACCAAATGTCACCATCGACCTTGTCGCCCTTGGTGGTTAGGACCTCGAAGTAGCCCAGTTGACCCATGGGTGTCGAAGGCAGATACGCCAGGGGTGCTCCAGCTGTGATCGTGATTCCCAGGTCTTCAGCCTGCTTCTGGACCAGACTGCGGAATTCATCGGTGTATTCGGGCCACGGCAGGATCTTGTCTTCCTTCTCCACGATCTGAACCTTCAGCGCTGGGAACGCGGAAACAAGTTCACCAGCCATTTCGATCCCCACAGTTCCCCCGCCGACTAGAACCGCCTTGTCGGCATTCTTGAGGTTCTCTCGCAGGTCCGTCAGACGATACTGGGCGATAGCACTCTGGTTCGTGATGTGTTTGGCCGGGAACGGGTAGGTCGACCCCGTGGCGAACACCAGGTAGTCACCTTCTACCGTCTCACCACCGTAGAGGTGCACGGTGTGTCCTTCTACTCGTGCCACTGTGCCGTGGAGGACCTTGCCTCGCTGTAGCAGATACGAGTAGGGCATGAAGATTGCTTCCTGCCACACCTCATCGACTGCCGCACGCAGCGCAGCCGCATGGTGGACAAAGCGATCTTTCCGCTCAATGAGCACCACATCCGCAATGGGATCGAGCCCTTTCGCGACTGTCACACCCCCGTAACCGCCACCGATCACGATAACTCGTGCCACACTATTTCCTCCCGCCGGGAACCCCTGGTCAACCTTACCCATTTACGTTTTCTTCGAGACCGCGTCGTCGAATCACTGCGACGCCTTCAGGCGCCCTTCCTCGTACTGCAATGAACGAGGCTAGCGGATCGCGAGAGTTGCCCCTTGAGAGCAGTTCATCGCGCAGTTTCTGTCCAGCCTCGCGGTTCAAGCCCCCGTCGTCATTTTTTGCCGCCTCACTACGGAACCACTCCTCGAGTTCCCCAACCATCGCTTCGGCCCACATGTACGAGTAGTAACCCGCGTCGTAACCTCCCGCGAACGCATGGGAAAAGTACGGGGTGCGATATCGAGGGACCACCAGTGGATGCGCCATTTCAGCTTCAGCTAAAGCACTCGCTTCGAATGCATCGACCCCTTCGGCCTCACCCGGAAGGTTCCCCGAATCGTCGTGCCACGCCTGGTCTACAATCGCTGCCTGGACGTACTCAAGTGTCGCGTACGGCTGTCCGAAGTGCTTCGAGTTCACTAGAGATTCGCGAACCGCATCCGGGAGCGGATCGCCGGTCTCCCAGTGGCGTGCATATCGGCCAAGGACCTCCGGGTGGAACGCCCACATCTCATTGAGCTGGCTTGGAAGTTCAACGAAGTCACGGGGAACGTTGGCGCCAGCAGTCGACTCGTAGTAGGTAGCTGTCAGCAGCCCGTGCAGTGCGTGTCCGAACTCGTGGAAAACGGTCTCCACGTTATCCCACGACAGCAGGGTGGGCCCCCCATCCGCTGGCTTCTTGAAATTCGCATCATTCGTGATGACTGGGAGCCGACCCGACCTGCGGCTACCGGATTCAAGTTCTGACATCCATGCGCCACCACTCTTTCCGGGGCGGTTGTAGTAGTCGGCCATGAACAGTCCGATTGTGGAACCATCCTCGTCCAACACTTCCCACGACTTCGTTTCCGGACTCCACCCAACAATGTCGGGGCGCTCCTGGAACGAAAGCCCATAGAGCCTGTTTGCAGCGAAGAAGATGCCGTCGCGCACAACCCGTTCCAGGTCGAAGTACTCCTTGAGGGACGAGGAATCTACTCCCAGCTGTTCTAGTCGAGCTCGGTCCTCATACACGGGCCAGTCGGAAGCTGTGAGCTCGATGTCGTCTTTCGCCGCCTCTTTGCGGTAGATCTCCGCTTCGGACTCAAGTGCGCAGACAGCCGCATTACCTACCGTACGTAGCAAGTCGCGTGCTTCGGTAGGTGACGGAACAGTCTCGGCATCCATGACGATCTCGGCGTGACTCGAGAAGCCGAGCAGCTTCGCACGCTTAGCACGCAGCCTGGCGAGTTCAATGATCTGTGCTCGCGTGTCAACGTCGGTGCCAACTGTGGACACTCGGTTCAGCGAGGCATCCAAAGCCAGCTTTCGAGTTCTTGCATCACGCAGACTGAGGAGATATGAGGGTACAGAGAAATTGTCGACACCCAAGTGCCACACTCTGCCGCGCTTTTCACCTTCGGCCTTGGCACGTTCGATCTCTTCTGGCGACAGACCATCTAGGTCAGCCAAGTCATCGCCGCTCAGACCGCATTCGACCAGTTGCTTGCTGATCTTGGCGTCGATCTGCGACTCAAATGTCGCAATGCTTCTGTTCAGCTGGCGCAGTTTCTCTTTGCCCTTGGGGTTCAAATTCACCCCTGAACGCTCAAACTCGCTAAGGGTCTTGGCAACTAGCCAACCGGTTTCCGCGTCCAGATCCGCACTGTCTTTTAGTGCTGCATAACGCTCGTAGAGTGCCTCATTCGTGAAGAAGTCGTCATGATGTTCGGAAAGCAGCGGGGCCAGCTTTTCTTGCAGGGCGTCGTACTCCGAGCCACCGATCGACGAGGACATCGTCCAGAATGCCGAGATCGCCCGCATGAGCAATTGGCCTGCCCGGTCAACGGCTGCGACAGTGTTGTCCGCATCTGGGACTTCCGGATTGGTCGCAATACGTTCCCAGTCCTCCAACTCAGCTTTGATGCCAGCCAAGACGGCAGGTTCGAAATGCTCGACCTTGATGGCCGCAAAGTCCGGGATGCCAAACGGAAGCGCCGAGTCTGCCATCAACGGATTGGACGTAGTGTCAGTCAATTCCCAAGTTCCTTGATCGTTTCAAGTCCACTGTCACGAGCTTCAATAACCGTAGCGATCTCAGGCTGCCTAAACATGGGACCTTTGAGAATCTTTCCATCTTCTCTACGAAGTACAGACCCGTCTGGCATCAGCTTGGAGAGATTTGAGGAGTGAACCTCGGCAAGAATCAGGTCCAAATCCAGACCCGACTCCATGGCCATTCCATAGATCACATAGATGAGGTCAGCCAGCGCATCAGCCGCCTCCACGATGTCGCGAGCGCCTTCGTCCGGAGCATCCTTGATCGCCTGCTCAATGATCTGTCCTGCCCTAGGGCCATAGACAGCAGTGAACAGTTCCACGAGTTCCTCGGCGATAAGGCCCATACGCATGGCCAGCCTGTCGTAGTCCAAAGTGGAAGGCAGACCATCGCGTACTCTGTCGGGCATCTCATAGACGCTGTGGAACTCGCCAACCAACTGGCCTGGACGGCTTCCATCGATTTCTGAAGCAGGCCTGGGCACAGGCATTGGCGCATTTCCCGGGTTGTTTGGCGACTTGGTCAAAGCTCTCCTAAGGTCAGCTGTCACCGGTATCCTACCGATTTTTCAACTTGGCAGATGCGTGCTAGTTTTGAACTCGCTCTCATAGGAGAAGCCGTGCGCGCGGGTGGCGGAATGGCAGACGCGCTAGCTTGAGGTGCTAGTCCTCGTATTAGAGGGTGGGGGTTCAAGTCCCCCCTCGCGCACGAATGGAAAATGGCCTCTGACCTGGGGTTTTGAAAACCGGGCCGGGGGTCATTTTCATGCCATGTGCTGAAATATGTGCTAAGCGTTCCCGAGGTGCTGTGCGAAGCGGTCGGCTGCGGCTTTCTGCATCGTCGGGGCGACATGGCTGTAGATGTTCATCGTGGTGGTGATGGTGGAGTGCCCGAGGCGCTCCTGCACCACCTTGGGATGCTCGCCCAGCTCCAGCAGGAGCGTGGCGTGCGTATGGCGAAGCCCCTTGATCGTGACCCGCGGGAGGCTCGGGTGCTGCTTGCTCAGCCACTTCATGCGGCGATCCCAGCGGCTCGTCATCGCGTCGGGTGAGCGCAGCTTCCCGTCATCGTCACCGAAGACATAGGCGTCGGCTTTCGCCAGCTCGAACGACACCTCGGCGCGTGCGACCTTGTACGAGGCGAGCACCTTAAGGGTCGCGGCGTCCACGTCGATCACGCGGGCGTTGCCCGTCTTCGTGGTCTTCGTCTCCGTCCAGTCCTCGGTGTTGACCGCGCGACGGATGCTGACACGACCTGTTCTGGTGTTGATGTCGTTCCACTTCAGCGCGAGGGCTTCGCTGCGTCGCATACCGGTGTAGGCGATGAGCCGCCACAGCGGGAACATCTCGTCTTGCCGGTCGTCGCGGTTCCAGGTGAGGAACGTGTGCAACTGCTCGCCTGTCCAGGTGACGATCTCGGGCTTCTGCGCCCGCACCTCGCTCGATTTCGGCGCGTTGACGGTGCGGCGCTTCTTCGACGGGTTCACCGAGATCAGCCCGTCGTCGATCGCGGCATCGAGGATCGCTCCGAGCACGACATGCACCTTGTGGACGCTGTTGGCTGAGAGGGGCTTGCCCTTGCCATGCTCGTCCTTGCGGCCGTGCTTCTCCAGCTCTCGGTAGTGGGAGCCGATGCGGGTTGCGGTGAGCTTGTCGAGCTTGATCTTGCCGAGATCGGGGGTGATGTGGTTGCGGATGATCTTCCGGTACCCCTTGATCGTGGAGTCCGCCAACCGGAGGCTGTCGGCCCAGTGATCGGCGTAGACGGCGAGGGTGGGCACCTTGCCGAGGAACTTCTCGTTCTTCGCTTTCTTCTTCAATGCCTCGGTGAGGGCGGCCTGGGCTTCTTCGAGGTCGGTGAACCCGCCACGGGTGACTCGCTTCTCGCCCAGCTCGGGCTTCTCGGGGTCGATGAGCACATAGATCTGGAACTTCCACCGCTTGCCCTTGCGGGTCTGGTAGTCGCCCAGCGATCCCTGATGCCGCGACCTGGAACGCCGCTGCTTTTTCTCACCCCCGCCGCGCTCATCGGCACCGGATGGGGTCTTAATGGTCATGACAGGGTGCTCCTTGCTGTCGTCTGTCCGGGCTGGTGGGTCTGGGCGTAGTTGTCGATGTAGTCGGCGGCGTTGAACACGCGCCCCTCGGGATCGAGTTGCACGCCGCGTTCCCGGATCGCCCGCGCTCGCGCCCGCGCTGTCTCCAAGCGCTCCTGGTAGGCGGCAATCGTCTTGGGATGCGCCTGCGGCTTCTCAGGATCGTCCTGACTCGGTGCAGTCATGCCCGCGAGCGTGGTTTCGAGGTAGTGGATGCGGTCGGTGCAGATGACCCATTCCTGCTGCCAGTAGTTGAACAGGCCCTCGTCGGTGAGCACGAGTTCCCCGCGCATCCACCGGTCGATCTCCTCCGGCTCGTAGTCGTCGGGTACGCCGGTGAGCGTCGTCGCCTGCCCTGGCGGGGTCAGGAGCGCGGCGGGGCTGGTGCGCAGCAGGTAGGCGATGACGATGAGGTCGTCCACGTCGACGCGGCGGTCTCCGGCCTCTAGCTTGCTGATCCCCGACGGGGAGAGTTTCCGCCCGGCCTGTGCCATGCCGTCGGAGAGGGTGCGCAAGTCCATGCCGATCGCCTGCCGGGCGGTGCGGATGTTGTTGGCGACGTGCGTGTTCGTGATGCCTGCGGGGTTGCCCCGTACTCGTTCTGTTTCCATGTAAGAAATCTACAACGCGATGCTTGACAGCGCAAGCCCGGTCGTTCTATCTTGGTATGCACCCCGCGCGCGCGTAACTGGAACGGATGGTGTGATGATGCGGCAAAGCACTCTCGACATGGAAGACTTGCGCAGGCGGCGCAGCCTGGTCATCACCCGGAAAGAAGCCGCCGAAGCCCTCGGGGTCGATCCCCGCACGATCACAACGAGCATCAACGAGGGCACGATCCCCTCGGTCAGGCTCGGCCGCCGGGTCGTGATCCCGCGCGAGAAGTTCCTCGCCCTGTTCGCCGATGTCCGCCCCGAGGACGGATGAGACGTTGCCGGGTGTGCCGAATCGGCACCACCGCCCTGGGCACGGTCAGTCGACCGCGGTAAACTCCTAGTAGATGAGGAACGGAGGAGCGCATGAGTGACACGATCCTGACCCAGCCGCCGCAGGCGCGGGCGGACTTCGAGCATGTCTCCGACGCGATGGTCTACGACATCGCTCGGCACACCGCTTCGGTGCTCTCCTCGATCCTCCTCACCCGCAAGAACGACGCCGCCGATGATACTGAGCGCGATCACTGGGCGGCGCGACGCCGCCTGGTCAAGAAGCAGGTCCGGGCACTGGACGCGGACGACCGGGCCGGGCTCATCGCACAAGACGAAGTGTGGCGGCTGGAAAAGCTCGCCCTCACTGGCACCGAGTGACCGAACCGGTCGGCTCCCACGCCTGGCTCGCCCAGGCCTTCGACGCTGACGTTCGCGACGAACTCTTTACCGGGCACGCTCCCGACCAAGCAGCTCCCGTTCTGGTGCTCCTCGGCGGGCAACCGGCGCCGGGAAAGACACGGGCACAGCGAGTGATCCTCCGCGAGCACGCCGCCGATGATCTGGTCGAGATCACCGGAGATGATCTGCGCGAGTACCACCCCGACTATGCGCGCCTGGCCGATCACGCACCATTGGAGATGCCCGCCGCGACCGCTCCCGTCTCGGGCGGCCTCGTCAGCCTGGCCCTGGACCACGCGCTCGCACATCGGTACTCGGTGCTGTTGGAGGGCACGTTCCGCGACGTGGGCATGGTCACCGCCACCGCGACCCGGTTCGCCGAAGCCGGGTACCGGGTCGAGGTCGTCGCGGTGGCGACCCCGGCGGCGGTCTCCCGACTGTCGGCGGAGATGCGTTCCCTCGACGCCGGATACCCGGCCGTGGGTCGCTGGACACCGCCCCAAGCTCACGAAAGCGCGCTGTTGGAGTCGGCGGGCGTTGTGGCCGCGCTCGAAGCGCTCCCGCACGTCCAACGGATGCAGGTGTTCTCCCGCGAACAGCTCCTGTTCGACAACACGCGCACCGACGCCGGGGACTGGGAACGGCCCGCTGAGGCGGCAGCCGTGCTTCGCCGGGAACAGCACCGCCCATTTAGGGTGCGCGAGGCGTTTGACTGGTTGCAGGGCTACGCCGCCGTCTTTGCCAAAGCCCAGGCACGCCCCGGCTACCTCGGACGGGAGACCGCTCCGGCCTACATCGGTCTCCAACGTGACGCGCAGACCATGATTCGCACCCTGAGTCAGACGCCCGGCGCGCCGCTCGGTCAACTGGAACGGGAACAGCGGGCACGGCGGAAGCCTCTGGAACGGGTGCTACCGACCGGGCTACTGCCGCCCCAAAGACGGCTCGCAGCGCCGCCTGAACTGCCAGACTGGCCGGAACACCCTGGCCCGACCAGCCGCCGCGAACCGCCGACCCTCGGACGGTAGGACACCCCATCCGAGAGACGAGCCCTCTGTATAGGCGCGATCTGGTGTCAGGTGAGCTCAGAAACGAGGTCGCGGATGCGGGATGCGATGTCGTCGCGTATAGCACGCACGGCGTCGAGGCCTTGGCCGGCGGGATCGTCGAGCTGCCAGTCCTCGTAGCGTTTGCCGGGGAAGATCGGGCACGTGTCGCCGCAGCCCATCGTGATGACCACATCGGCGGTCTCCACGGCGTCGATGGTGAGCAGCTTCGGACGCTCGGCCGTGATGTCGATGCCGACCTCACGCATCGCCTCCACGACAGCCGGATTGAGGTGATCGGCGGGTTCGGACCCGGCGGAGCGAACCTCGATGCGTCCCGCGGCGATGTGGGTGAGGAAGGCGGCGGCCATCTGGGAGCGTCCGGCGTTATGGACGCAGACGAACAACACGGACGGTATGGCTTCGGCGGTCATCGGGGGCTCGTTTCTGTCTGGTAGGGGTCGGTGTGGAACCAATGGCGTGCAGCCCACAGGGAGACGTAGACGAGACCGACAAGAACGGGCACCTCGATCAGCGGCCCGACCACCCCAGCGAGAGCCTGTCCACTGGTGGCGCCGAACGTGCCGATGGCGACGGCGATGGCGAGCTCGAAGTTGTTGCCCGCCGCGGTGAACGCCAGCGTCGTGGAGCGGGCGTAGCCGAGGCCGATGCCCTTGCCGAGCAAGAGGCCCGCGAACCACATGAGCGCGAAGTACACCAGCAGCGGCAGCGCGATCCGGGCCACATCGAGGGGATTCTGCGTGATCGCCTCGCCCTGGAGGGCGAAGAGCAGCACGATCGTGAGCAGCAGTCCATAGAGTGCCCACGGCCCGATGCGCGGGATGAACTTCTCTTCGTACCATTCGCGGTTGCGGTGCTTCTCGCCGATCCACCGGGTCGCGAACCCCGCGACCAGCGGCACACCAAGGAAGACGAGCACGTTGAGGGCGATCTGCCCCACCGAGACGTCCAAGCCCTGCGTGTCGAGGCCGAGCCAGCCGGGGAGTATCGTGAGGTAGAACCAGCCGAGCACGGAAAACATCACGACCTGGAAGATCGAGTTGATCGCCACCAGCACCGCTGTTGCTTCCCGGTCGCCGCAGGCGAGGTCGTTCCAGATCACGACCATCGCGATGCAGCGTGCGAGGCCGACGATGATGAGGCCGGTGCGGTACTCGGGCAGGTCGGGCAGGAATACCCAGGCGAGGGCGAACATCACCGCGGGGCCGAGCAGCCAGTTCAGCACCAGCGACGACGCCAAGAGCTTCTTGTCGCCGGTGACGGCGGCGATCTTGTCGTAGCGGACTTTCGCCAGCACCGGGTACATCATCACCAGCAGGCCCAGGCCGATCGGCACCGAGATGCCCGCGACCTCCATCCGGGCGAGCACGTCGGCCAGGGCGGGGATGAAGCGTCCGAGGAGGAGGCCGGCGATCATGGCCAGCCCGATCCAGACGGGCAGCCACTTATCCAGCGTCGACAACCGCCGCGTCGCCGCAGCCGCAGGCGCTGGAGTGTTCGTGGTGTTCTGGGGTGCGGGCATCGGGACGCTCTATCTCCTCGTCAGTTCAGTTGGTGGGTTTGGTGGCTCGGATGATCGCGGCGTGCATCCCGTCCGCGGCCTCGTGGGTGAACTTCACGCTCGCATCCGTGAACCCCGCCTTGTCGAGTCCGTCGAGGTACTCGGTCTGGGAGAGGGCTCCGGCGATGCAGCCGACGTAGGAGCCGCGTTCGGCCCGCTGCCCGGGGGTGAGGCGGTCTTCGGCGACGACATCGGAGACCCCGATCCGCCCGCCGGGGGTGAGGACGCGGAACATCTCGGCGAGCACGGCGGGCTTGTCGGTGGAGAGGTTGATGACGCAGTTGGAGATCACCACATCCACCGCCCCGTCCGAAAGCGGCACCTCCTCGATGGTGCCCTTGAGGAACTCGACGTTCTCCGCACCGGCCTCGGTCTTGTTCTTCTCGGCCAGGGCGAGCATCTCGTCAGTCATGTCCACCCCGTAGGCGAACCCGGTCGGCCCAACACGACGGGCAGACAGCAGCACATCGATGCCGCCGCCGGAGCCGAGATCGAGGACGCGTTCACCCTCGTGGAGCTCGGCGACCGCGGTGGGGTTGCCGCAGCCCAGGCTCGCCTCAACAGCTTCGAGGGGCAGACCGGCCGCGGTGGCCTCGTCGTAGAGGCCCGCGCCGAAGCTCCGCTCGGTCGGGGCGCAGCACGAACCCGAATCCGAGCCCGTGCCCTCGGCAGCAGGCACGCTCGAACAGCACGAGGAGACAGGCGTCTCCTCGATCAGGAGGTCGGCGTTGCGGGTGCCGCCGGTGACCGCGGTCGCGGCCTGGGCATAGCGGGCGCGGATCTGTTCGCGCAGCTCGGTGTTCTCGCTCATTATCTACTCCTCGGGATCGTGCATCTCTACGCATTGATACTCTTCGATGTATCGACAGTTGTCAATGCGTGCCGTAGGATCAGGATCATGACGACCTCATTACCGCTGATCGCGACTGATGCCGGAGGATGCTGCGCCCCGGTGACGGGCGGTGTGCTCGCGGTCGAGGACGCGCAGCGGTTGGCGCGGATGTTCAAGGCGCTGGGTGATCCGACCAGGGTCCGGTTGTTGTCGATGATCGCCGCGCAGTCCGACGGGGAGGCGTGCGTGTGCGATCTGACCGAGCCGGTCGGCCTCTCCCAGCCCACCGTCTCCCATCACATGAAGCAGCTCGTCGACGCCGGTCTCGTCACCCGCGAGCAGCGTGGCAAGTGGGCCTACTACGCGATCGTGCCCGAGATCCTGACCATGCTCGCGGCAGCTCTAGACCCGCAGACACTCGGAACCGGAATCCCGGCTTCCTCCTGCTGAGAGACAAGGAACTCTAGTCGAGGACCACCGTCGGTAGCCGCGTTCACGACAGATTAGAAGCTCAGGCCCGGTCCCTCGCGGCGGGGCGTGGTGCGGTGCTCCTGTTCGACATCGTGCAGAAGCGCGCGCTCCCGCTCGACACGCCGCGCCTCGCGCGCGGCCTGCTCAGACTGGCTCTGCTCGATCCTCGCCGTCGCCTCTGCAGGAGTGAGGGTGGCGAGCAGCTCGGCGTCCTCCCTTGCCTGTTTCGCCGCCTGTGCCGCCCGCGCCGCCTGCTGCGCGGGATTGGCGTTGAGGTAGTTCTCTCGATTGCGGTGCACTCTCTCAGTGCCGAACGCGCGCGCGTACGCTGCCAACCGAGCCATCTGCGCCTGCTCGGGCCGACCGACCAGGGCGTCGCGCGCTTCCCGGTGCTCGCGCTCAGCCTCGGTCACGCGGGAGTCGCCGTCGACCAACGGCCCGGTGACGCGCTGCATCCACGCCTCGCTGTTCTCGCTCCACTTCGGCGGGCCGCCCCACTCGT
>WPCK01213028.1_pt1 | contig 114207 bp, 104 predicted proteins | sample 5399851 | NCBI WGS metagenome assembly WPCK01 (sample SAMN12869471, study PRJNA574797) | sludge metagenome | isolation source: wastewater treatment of pH11 | place: China:Beijing | collected 2019-05-20 | reverse complement strand
CCCGCCCATGCTCCTACCAGTTTCAGCTTTCCCGCAGTCATTTTTCCGTTACAATACCGGCAACCTGAGTTTTCGGATACGTAGATAGTGGTGAATGCTCCCCGTTTTAGTTGGCGTTTTTTGTTACCGCAATATTGGCTGGTATGGCTGGGTGCGGCCTTTCTGTACCTGCTAAGTTGGTTACCATATCGGGTATTAATGGGTATCGGCGCTGCTTTCGGCCGCTTATTGTTTAAAGTGCTGAAATCCCGCCAGAAAATTGCACGCCGTAATTTAGAGCTGTGTTTTCCCGATATGCCCGCGACCGAGCGCGAAACCCTACTTTGGCGTAATGCCGAAGAAAGTGGCAAAGCCATGTTGGAAACCGTGATTGGCTGGTGGTGGCCAAATTGGCGGATCCGCAAGCTGGCTCATTTTAAAGGCTACGAACATATTCAACAGGCGCTGGCTGAAGGCAAGGGCGTGTTACTACTGGCCGCCCACTTTCTGCATCTGGAAGCGGCTTGCCGGGTATTCGGCTTAACGCATCCCAGTGTTGGCTTTTACCGGCCGAACAACAACCCACTGTGGGACTACCTGCAGTACCATGGCCGCGCCCGCTCGAATAAATATATGATTGGTAAGCGGGATGTCAAAGGACTTATCCAGGCCCTGAATGAACAGGAAGTGTGTTTTTATCTGCCGGATCAGGACTATGGCCGCAATCGCGCCGAATTTGTGCCTTTTTTTGCTGTTGCTGAGACAGCGACCACGACCGGTACCCTGCTGTTTGCCAATGCCGCTAACTGCGTGGTGATCCCGGTTATCACCAGTCGTTTAGCTGACTATCAGGGTTATCAGATTGAAATTCTGCCACCGTTTCAAGACTTCCCCAGCGGGGACGATAAACTGGATGTGACCCGGGTAAATCAGTGGGTTGAACGGGCGGTACTGCAACAACCGGAACAATATATGTGGCTGCACCGGCGCTTTAAAACCCGACCGGATCCTAATGCGCCCTCGCTTTACTAAATCTGGCGCCGGAGCGACCTATGAAAGTATTTGTTAATGTGATTTTGCTGCTGCTGGGCATAGTGCTGATCTATTTTCTGGTGATTAAACCTGATGTGTTGATCAATCCGGAAAAAACCAATACCGCAGCAGAGGGCTTCAGCCGGTTTTATGCCAACTTCCGTAATAGCATTATGCAGGGCAGCTCTAAAAGTGAGTATATTATTACGCTGCAGGACAGCAGCAAAGACCTGATCCCCGAATTGCGGCGCCGCGAATTACAGGTTACTGCCGCCGATCCGGCCTGGCGCGGTGCTAATACCCGTCGTCGTTTTCAGGCCGGTGAAACAGTCAAGCAGGCGCTGGGCCAATATGCACAACAAGAAAATCTGGTACTGTTTTGGACTCTACCACGCGACTATGTGATTAAGCAGTTCTTTGAAACCAACGGTACCCTGCTGGATACCGTACAAGAGCTTGCCTTTACCATCAGCCCTGACTTTAAACAACGGGTTACCGGTTGGTACTGCCCGCGGGCACGGGCTCTGGTGATGACCGATCTGGAACATGAGTATCTGCGGCAGAGCTGTATCGCTACGGCACAATCCCTGCCGGCTCGTCGTTAAGCCACTGCTGCCAGGCCTGGTTGACGGCCTGGCGCAATAATACCAACCGCTGTTCGTTACTGTGCTGCAAATTGCTTTGCATGGCCGGCATCAGCGTGGCGCGGTGACCCACCCCTCGTAACAGCTGATAAGCTTCGGCAAGTTGTTCCGCTTGCTGAGGGCTAATTAAGCCAACCTGAGCCGCCGCCTCCAGGATCCGGATATTGTCACTGTATTGATAGAGCTCGGCATGTTGTGCGCCATAAGCCAGTACCAGGTACTGACTAATGAACTCCAGATCAACAATACCGCCGACGCTATGTTTAACATCCGTGCTGTCGGCACCATGGTGCTGGCGCAGCTTTTGCCGCATGTCGCGTACTTCCTGCTGTAATTTCACCAACTCTCTGGGCTGACTGAGGATTTGTTGCCGGATCCCGGTAAAGCGGGCACTCAGGGCCGGCGAACCAACGATCAGGCGGGCACGCACCAGCGCCTGATGCTCCCAGGTCCAGGCCTCTTGCTGCAGGTACTGCTGATACGTATCAATATGGATCGCCAGCAAGCCGGAATTCCCGGATGGTCGCAAGCGGGTATCAATCTCATACAGCACACCACTATTGGTACGGGTGGTACTCAGATGCAGAATGCGCTGCACCAGCTTCAGGTAAAATTGCAGCGAATCAATAGCCCGCTCGCCGCTGGTTGGCGCCTGGCTCTGACATTGATGCACAAACACCAAATCCAGATCGGAGCCATACCCCAGTTCCAGCCCCCCCAACTTACCGTAACCTATTACCGCGAAACCTTTATCCTGCTGACTGGCGCCGGCTGGTAAGCCGAAACGCTCGGTCATTTGTTGCCAGGCCAGCTCAACCAACTGTTCGATAATGACTTCGGCCAACCAGGTCAGATGATCGCTGACTTTCATCAGTGGCAACACCCCACTGATATCGGCGGCTGCGATGCGTAACTGCTGTGCCTGTTTAAACTGTCGCAGGCTTTCCATCAGCAACTCCAAATCATCCTCCGGCACCCGCAGCAGATAGAGCCGTAAGCGATCCCGGTAATCATCTTTATTGGCAACCTGATATAGCTGCGCCGGATCAATCAGTTCATCCAACAACATCGGATAACGGGCCAGATGCTCGGCCAGCCAGCCGCTTTGCGCGCACAACAGGACCAGCTGTTGCAAGGCAGGTGGGTTTTCAAACAGCAACTCAAGGTAAGCGGTACGGGTAACAATTTGCCGGAACACTCCGAGGATCCGGCTTAATACCGCCGTCGAAGCCTGCTGCTGTTCCAGCCAATGCAGTAAGCGCGGGATCAACTTGGCCAGGTAATCGCGGCCGCGCGGCCCGACAGAGCGTCGCTGACAATCCTGTTTAAACTGCTGCAGCTGGGCAACCAGCTGTTCAGCCTGTTCGCTATCCAACCAGTCGAGCTGTTCCGCCAGTTCAGTGCTGGGTAGCTCACTATCCCATAACAACCGCCCGAGACTGATCTCTTCGGCTTCCAATTGCTGCTCGGGCTCGATCACCTGTTTAAACTGGCTATGGATACGCTGCATCGCCTGTTCAATCTCGGCGGTCAGTGTGGACCAATCCGGCCGCTGCAAAGCCGTCAGCAACATCTGTTGCTGCTCAGGATCGGTCGGCAGGGTTTGCGTTTGCTTATCCTCCATGCCTTGCAGCGCTTGTTCAACCCGGCGCAACCACAGGTAGTCTTGCTCCAGCATGGTCGCACTGGCTGCGTCCAGGATCCCCTCTGTCCGAAGCGCCTTGAACGCCAGCAAAATAGAGGCTTGCTGCAAACTGGGGATCCGGCCGCCACGGATCAGTTGCAGGGTTTGCACAATAAATTCAACTTCGCGAATGCCACCGGCCCCCAGCTTGATATTGTCACGCCGGTTACGGCGGCGATTCTCCTGCTCAATCAGCTGCTTCATCCGCCGCAGCGACTCAATGGCCGAGTAATCGATATAGCGCCGATAAATAAATGGCTTTAGTAAAGCAGTCAGTTCCACACTGTGACAGGGATCCGGATTCAGCACCCGGGCTTTTAACATGGCGTAACGTTCCCATTCCCGGCCCTGCTCCTGATAATAGTCTTCCAGTGCCGCGAAGCTCAGTACCAGCGGGCCGCTTTCCCCAAAAGGGCGTAGCCGCATATCTACCCGATAGCAAAAACCATCCGCCGTCACCTGATGCAGGGCGGCGATCAGTTTTTGTCCTAACTTGGTAAAAAACTGCTGATACTCCAACGGCCGCCGGCTGCCGGCAATTTCACCATTGGCCGGATAAGTAAAAATCAGATCAATATCTGATGAAAAATTGAGCTCGCGCCCGCCCAATTTGCCCATGCCCAGGATCAATAGTGGCATCGGCTGTCCTTGCTGATCCAGCGGGGTACCGTGCAAAGCACTGAGTTGTTGGTACGCCCAGTGATAAGCACTGTTGATCAGGCAATCTGCCAGCGCGGAAACCTGACTCAGGCTGGCAGTGATCGGTTGTAACTGCAGAATGTCCGCAGCCAGGATCCGGCTCAGGCTGGCATTGCGGTATTGTCTTAGCAAGGCAAAGGCTTGCTGCTCACTGAGATCCGCTGTTTGCGCCAGCGGATCGCTAAAACCCTGCTGTAAGCTACTTGCCAGCCGTTCCGACTCAATCAGTTCGCTGACTAATGCCGGTTGTTGCTGCAGTGTTCTGGCCAGAAAGTTGCTGGCCTGCAGCAACAAATGCAAGTTAGCCTGCTGTGATGGCGTTAAAATGGAGACGATTGAGTCAGTGCTTGTCATCTTTTTTCCTCAGCAGCCGGATTGCTGGCGTTGCCACAGCAAACGGGACAACTTTAGCAACCATAATTGATAACTTTGCTGATTGAACAGCAACCCCTGCTGCTCAACAAGCTGGCGCAACAGGCCACGGCCCTGGCTGGCAAGCAGTTGCTCGCCCTCATCCTGCAGGATATCCGCCAGCAGCTGCAGCTCAGCTGCGACATCCTGCAGCAGCGCCAGATTGAGTTGCTGGCTATAACAATTCTCCAGTTGCTGTAAGCGCTGTAAATGTCGTAGCAAACGTTCCGCTGGCAGTACTGAGAGTGGGATTTCAGGCGGATAAGGAGTGCCATGCTGCAGATAAAGCTGATACCCTCTGGCCGCTTTACTCAACCAGCCTGCCCTCAGTGGCAAAGCCTGTAACAGAAACTCCGCCAGGTCAAACAACGCCAGGGCGTCGCCATCCAGCAGTTCCAGCTCCAGTTCAGAAATCAGCTGCCGGCGCTCACCGGAGCGTACCTCGCCCTGATCATAGACTATTTCAATCACTGCCTGTGGCGAAGTCAGCTGCCAGCTCTGCCGGATGAAGTCGGTGCGAAACAGCTCCAGCAAGTGCTGTTGTAGTACAGCAGGTTCGGCCTGTGCCGGCCAGATATTGCTTGGAAAGGCAGCCAGCTCTGGCACCACACCAGCACAAGGCAGATTATATTCGGGCCGGATCTGCAAAGCGCCATGCTGTTGTCCCGCCAGTTTAATGGTTTGCTCAAATTTTCCCTGCTTTTGCCGGCTTCGCAACCCCATATCGTGGCGACGGAACCATTGCTGTGGGGTATCAAAATACGCATTCAGTAACGGCTGAGCAGGGTTTGCCGTAACTTGCCCATAGAGCGCCAATAGCTTACCCACTTGCGGTGCGTCGGCTGCACCGACTAAAAACTTTAACTCTAGCTCCAGACTCATACTGATCTCTCCTGCAATAACACAGCGCCGGTATTAGCCCTTGTAAACTGCTACACAACTGCCTATCATCGCCAATACCCATGCACTACTGCTTTGATTTTGGTCAGGATACCTATGTTCAGTTTATTTCGCAGCTTTTGTCAGTGGTTATTTTTGCTTAGCCTGCTGCTTTGTGTGTCTGTAGTTAAGGCGCAAACCAGCGCTACCCCAGCCTTTATTTCCGATAATCTGGTAGTTTATCTGCACTCAGGTCCGGGTAATCAATACCGGATTATTGGCACCCTGACCGCTGGCAGCAGCGTGCTACGCCTGGCTGAAGAAGAAGGCTATGTGCAGGTGCAAACCGAGGATAACCGCAGCGGTTGGTTACCGAAAGAACACTTGAGCTTAACCCCGGGTCTGCGGGCGCAGTTAGCGGAACTGCAGAGCCGTTTTGAACAGCAAAGCGTCCGTTTAACTGAGCTGGAACAGGATAGCGGTCAAGGGCAACAAGTGGTGCAGCGCCTGACGCTGGAGCGCGACCAGGCGCTGGCCGAACTGGAACAGCTAAAACGCACTAACGAGCGGCTTAGTAATGAACTGGATGCGCAGCAAGCCAGCTTCTGGCAGCAACCTATGGTATTGGGCGGTGCCATCTTACTGTTTGGTCTGTTATTCGGCCTGATTTTGCCCAAGTTGATACCACAGCGTCGTAACAGCGATCGCTGGATGTAACACGGCTCGCTAACTTTGTGCCGGTGGCGTACTCGCATCGGCATGCAGTTTCAGCGGCAAGCCCTGGTCGTTTTTCACCTGCTCGATCACCACATAAGTATGGGTTTGCGCCACACCGGGCAAATCCACAATCTGCGCCAGAATACTGCGGTAGGCTTCCATATTCGGCAGCCGCAGTTTCAGTAAATAGTCAAAACCGCCCGCCACCATATGGCACTCCGCCACCTGAGGAATTTGCACCACCGCATCGCGGAACTTATCAAACACATCGCTGGTGGTGCGGTCCAGCGTGACCTGAATAAAGGCCGCAGTACCATAGCCAAGTTTGCTGCTGTTTAACCTGGCACCATAGCCTTCAATAAAACCCTCTTTTTCCAGCCGCTTTACCCGGTCAATACAGGGGCTGGCGCTTAAATTCACCTTCTTTGCCAGGTCGACATTGGCAATACGCCCTTCTTTTTGCAGCGTATCGAGAATACTAATATCGATCCGGTCTAACGCTTTAATTTTGCTGTTCGTCGTCATGGCAGTATTTTTTTGGGTTTTGGCTATTATTGACAGAATTATATACGGTTAAATTAAAAAAATAACCACCCTATGCGGCAGCCTTTTCTCTACAATGCCGCCAATAATATGGCCTACTTTCAGGATACTTTTCTATGCTGTTTAACGGTTCACTGGTTACTACCGACCCGCTGCGTCAAACCATCCGCAATCACTACCGCGCCGATGAAGATCAGGTGTTAGATTTTCTGCTGCCGCTGGCCGAGGTTGATGCCAAAACCCGCAGCCGTGCCTGGGAGCGGGCCCGTCAGCTGGTACTGTATATCCGCCAGTCACAGGTTGGCAAAGGCGGTGTTGATGCGCTGTTAAACGAGTTTTCGCTGTCGACTGAAGAAGGCCTGGTGCTGATGTGTCTGGCCGAGGCCCTGCTGCGGGTACCGGACAAAACTACCGCCGACCGTTTAATCCGCGACAAGCTGTCACAGGGCGACTGGAGCTCACACCTGGGCAACAGCAGCTCACTCTTTGTCAACGCCTCGGCCTGGGGGTTGTTGTTAACCGGTAAGCTGGTGAATTACTCCGACGACGAGCGCAAGCAGCAATTTGGTTTATTAAAGCGCACCTGTGGCCGTTTAGGCGAGCCGGTGATCCGTCAGGCGGTGCGTTATGCGATGCAAATTATGGGCACTCAGTTTGTGCTGGGCACCACCATCGACAAAGCCTTAGCGCGTGCGGTGGAAATGGAAGCCAAAGGATTTAGCTATTCATACGATATGCTGGGGGAAGGCGCCCGCACTATGGCAGATGCTGACCGCTACTTTGCCGCCTATATGACGGCGATCCATGCCATCGGTAAAGCCGCTAACGGCCGTGGCCCGATTAAGAGCCCGGGCATTTCAGTAAAATTATCGGCTATTCATCCACGTTACGAATTCAGCCATCTGGACCGGGTGCACGCCGAGCTGGTCCCGCGCCTCAAACAGCTGGCACTGGCTGCTAAGTCTTACAATATCGGCTTTACCGTTGATGCTGAAGAAGCCGATCGGCTGGATATGTCGCTGGATGTGATTGGCGCGGTATTCAGCGATCCGGATCTGAACGGCTGGGAAGGCTTTGGTTTAGCGGTACAGGCCTATCAGAAACGTGGCTTGCATGTGATTGAGTGGCTACGCGAACTGACGGTAAAAGTCGGCCGCAAGCTGATGGTACGCCTGGTAAAAGGCGCCTATTGGGATACCGAGATCAAACTATCGCAAGTGGAAGGGCTGGACGACTTCCCGGTATTTAGCCGCAAGCCGTCAACGGACGTCTCCTATCAGGCCTGTGCTAAAAAACTGCTGGCTTACCGCGATAGCATCTATCCGCAGTTTGCTACCCACAATGCCTATACCGTGGCCACTATTCTGGAAATGGCTGGCGATCTGACCGGTTTTGAATTCCAACGTTTACATGGCATGGGCGATGCACTGTATGACTTAGTGGTTGCCAATGAAAAAGTGCCCTGCCGTATCTATGCCCCTGTTGGTGAACACTCGGATCTGTTGGCCTACCTGGTGCGGCGCTTACTGGAAAATGGTGCCAACAGCTCCTTCGTCAACAATATTATCGACGAGAGCATTCCGGTCGAGTCGCTGCTGCAAGATCCGGTTGAAGTGGTAAAAAGCTGGCGCCAGAAGCGCAATCAGTCTATTCCGCTGCCAGCGAATTTATATGGCGCCAGCCGCCTGAACTCAAAAGGCATGGATCTGACCGATATTAATCAGCTAACGCCGCTGAAACAGCATATGTCTGAGTTTGAGCAGCAGATCACCAGCCAACAGGCAGCGGACGGTGCAGTAGCCGTGGTCAATCCGGCGAACCTGCAAGAAGTCATCGGCTATCTGCACTACCATAGCCCGGAGCAAATGCAGCAACTGCTGGCCAACGCCGAGCAGGCCTTTACCAGCTGGTCGGCAACCGCCGTCAGTGAACGGGCCGCGCTGTTGCGTAAGTTAGCCGATGCCATGGAGCAACACCGCGACGAATTATTAACCCTTTGTGTTAAAGAGGCCGGAAAAGTACTGGCCGATGCGGTAGCTGAAGTACGCGAAGCGGTCGATTTCTGCCGTTACTATGCCCATCAGGCCGAGCTGCTGTGTGCCAAACCACAGCAGGCGCGTGGGGTATTCTTATGTATCAGCCCGTGGAACTTCCCACTGGCAATCTTTATCGGTCAGGTCGCAGCAGCGATGGTAGTGGGTAATACCGTGGTGGCGAAACCGGCAGAACAAACCAGTCTGATTGCGCTGCGTACTGTGGAATTACTGCGCGAATGCGGTATGCCGGAGCATGTGGTGCAACTGGTGATTGCACCGGGGCGTCAGGTTGGTGAACACATAGTGCCGGATCTGCGGGTGCAAGGCGTGATGTTTACCGGCTCTACCGAAACCGGCTGTTGGATCGCCCGTAAACTGGCCGAGCGCGGCGGCGAGCCGGTGCCTCTGATTGCTGAAACCGGCGGTCAGAACTGTATGATTGTTGACTCTACTGCCTTGCCAGAGCAAGTGGTCGATGACGTAATTTCATCTGGCTTCCAGAGTGCCGGTCAGCGCTGCTCGGCGCTGCGGGTGTTGTTCCTGCAGGAAGATGTGGCCGATAAGATTATTACGATGATCAAAGGCGCCATGGCCGAGCTGCATGTTGGCGATCCGGCCTGGTTAAGCACTGACCTGGGCCCGGTTATCGATGCCAAAGCCCATGAGCGGCTAACCAGCCATGTGAATTATTTAAAGGATAAAGCCAAGCTGCATTATGCCTGTGCTATTCCGACTGAGGGCGAGCATTATTTCTTCGCGCCGCACCTGTATGAAATTGCCGATTTGACGGTGCTGGAGCGTGAAGTCTTTGGTCCGGTGGTGCATATTATCCGCTTTAAGGCCGAAGACGTGGAAGATGTGATCCGGCAAATCAATGCTACCGGCTATGGCCTGACCATGGGTGTACACAGCCGGATTGAGCAGTTTACCAGCAAGGTCGCCCGCGAAATCAAAGCCGGTAATATCTATGTGAACCGTAATATGATCGGCGCAGTGGTCGGCGTGCAGCCTTTCGGTGGCCGTGGTCTGTCTGGTACAGGTCCGAAAGCCGGTGGCCCGCTGTATCTGGAGCGGCTGGTAAAAGACAACCTCAGTGTTGATTGTGCGGCGCTGGATGAGGCGAAAAAAGCCCGCTTACTGGCCGAAACCACCAGCAGTGCTGTGGCTTATGCGATGCCGGCAGCTGCAGTGGCACAGCAAAAGTGGTCACAGCTGCCAACCACGGCGCGTACCTCAGTACTGCGGCAATTCCTGGCGTCCTTAGCCAGCAATCAGGTGGTAAGTCGCCAGGAGCCGGATCTGGAGCAGGTGTTAATGGTCGCCCGCGCCAAGCTGCAACGGGTTGAACTGGAATTAAACCGTCCGATTAACCTGCCTGGACCAACCGGTGAGAGTAACGTATTGGTGCTGGATCCACGTGGCATTCTGGCCCTATTGCGCGATGACAGCAGCAACTTTAGCCACTGGTTACTGAGCATTATCACCGCGTTGGCGGCCGGTAACGCCGTGATCACCGCGGTGGAAGATGCCGAGCTGCCAGAAGCCGAGGCCTGTATTAAAGCGCTATTGGCGGCGGGTATGCCACAGCATTTACTGGCAGTAGTCCGGCTGGATTGTCTGACCACCTTGCTGGCGCATCCGGAATTAAACGGCGCCATTATTGAGGTTAGCAGCGCGCTGAAGCCACTGACCGCTGAGTTGATTGCGGCACGTGAAGGCGCCATTCTGCCGCTGATTACCTCACCGGCCGATGAGCGGATGCTACACCGTCTGGTCACCGAAAAGACTATAACCATCAATACCACAGCGGCCGGCGGTAATGCTTCGCTGATGACGATGGCGGATAACGTCGGTTAATAGCGGATTTTTTTGTTAAATCAACGTAAAAGCCCACCAGATGGTGGGCTTTTTGCTATGATAGTAGTTGTAGTTTAAGGATTCAGGGCAAGGATAGATGTCTTATCAGCGCGTAACCATTGATCAGCTACAGCCTGGTAGCTATGTCGTTCAGGTGCTGGAGCAAACCGGTGATCTGGCGATCAAGCATGCCGGCTGGGTACGTAGCATTGAAACTATTCGCCGCTTACGTGAACAGGGCGTGCTGGTGGTGGCGATTGATCCGGCCCGGCAGCTTAGCTCCACAGCAGAACCGGTTTCGACACCAACCGAATCCGCCACCAGCGCTGAACCGGCCGCCTTTCGGGCACTGTTTGCCGATGAACAACCTAAAGCAGCCCGGGTGATAGAACAGACTCAGGCCATCCAAAAACAAGTACTGCAAGCTGCCGCCCATAATGAAGCCATTGATCTTAGCCTAGTGCATGAAGTTAGTGCCGGCTTGTCTGATGCGGTTAGCCGCAACCCCGATGTGTTACTTTGCCTGGGGCGTATTGCGGAACAAAGTGATCAGCTGCTTAGGCACAGTTTAAATTGTGCTATCTACATGGCCGCTTTTGCCCGCTTTCTGAACTTGCCTAAGCATAAAATTCAGGCCCTGATCACGGCCGCACTGTTACATGATGTCGGTAAAGCCCAAAATCCGCAGTTATTGCACGCCGAAGACGCCGCGGCAATCAGCACCAGCCTCGCCGTATTGCAGCGCAGCGCGGCCCTGGCCGGTGATATTTCACTGTGGATCAGCCAACATTGCGCCTGCCCGGATGGCAGTGGCCAGCCGCCAATCCGCGATCATCAGCTGGATAATGGCAGTAAGATGTTAGCGATCGTAAACCAGTACGAACAGCTGTCAGCACCGGAGCATGGCTATGTTAATCCAATAGTGGTTGCCCGGCAGTTACTGGCATTAGCGCCCGCTAAGCTGGATGGGGATTTACTGCAGTTATTTATTAAATGTATCGGGGTATATCCACCCGGCACGGTAGTCAAACTCAGCACCGGCCGGCTGGCACTGGTGCTGGAAAATAACAGCAAAAAGCCGACGGCGCCGAAAGTAAAGGTGTTCTACCATAGTGTGCATCAGCACCATATTCCGCCTAAGGTGGTAGATTTGGCCCGTTTTCCGGAAGAACAGATCGAAGCCTGTGTGGATTTGCGAAAACTGGGGCTGGATGTCAGGAATTACCTGTAATCGCTTACCACTCGCTTAAAGCTCGCATACTGAACAGCGTATTACCAAACTCCAGCAACACATAGTGCGGGGTGATCTCTTTCAAGCGCACATCGGCCGTGATCCACTGCCCTTCCTGTAACGACTTACCATTCACCTTGACCCAGCGCTGTGCCGGCTGGGTGGCAAACACATGCGCTTCGAACTTCAGGCGCGGTAACTGACGTTGTAAGGTCAGATCCAACATGCCAACATCCTGCGCCGGCGCACTGTGTGCGGTTAGATTGGCCGCCGGACGACTTTGCTCCGTCTCAGCCAGAGCACTGGCAAAACGCTCGCGCAGCTCCGCCGATACTTCCGGTTCCGGCTGCGCCACTGGCTCAGCACGGGCGGTATTGGTGGTTAGCGTGACTACAGGTTGCGCTTCAGGCAGCGTTTCGATTACCGGCGTCGGCGCTTCGACCTTAGCGGGCTGTGCCGGCGCAACCGCCGCCGCTGGCGCTTGCAGCAGTGTGGCCGCAATAGTGGTGCTACTGGCCGGGGTAACAACGGGCTCGGTAACTGCAACAGCAGTCGTTTTACCTGGCAGCAGCAGATAACCGGCGATAAAACCCGCTAACACTGCCAATAACAAGGCCAGGCTAATCGCCAGATTGCGCCAGAACTGTGAAACCGGTGCCGCAACCGGTGCTTGTTGTTTTAACGCATCCATCAGGATCGACATCTTAGTCTCCACGCCACAGCGGCAGAACTTGTACTGCCAGTAAGAAGCCGAGGATTATACCGAACAACGCCAATAGCGGCCAGAGCCAGCCTGGCAGGCTTTTCTCAGTCGTCGACGCTTGATTCAGCGGCAGGATCTCGGCCGCAGCACGTTGCACTTCGTGGGCTTCTACCACCGCTTGCTGTTTACCATAGGCTGCCAATAACGCCCGATCAGCCAGCAGGTTAAGTAAACGCGGAATACCACCACTGAGCTCGTACAGCTTTTTCACTGCCTTGTCGTTAAAGACCGGCCGCTCACAGCCGGCCACTTTCAGCCGAAAACGCACATACTGCTGCACCTCGCTGAGATTAAGCGGCAGCAGATGATAACGGGCGGTGATCCGCTGTGCCAACTGCCGTAAATCGTTGCGCTGTAATAGTTGTTGCAGTTCTGGCTGGCCAATCAAAATCACCTGCAGCAGCTTTTTGGTGTTGGTTTCCAGATTGGTCAACAGCCGCAGTTGCTCCAGTACTGCCGGCTGTAAATGCTGAGCTTCATCGATAATTAGGATGGTCTTTTTGCCGGCATCATGATTTTTTTGCAGTCGTTGGGTAATTTTATCGCCCAGTAGCTTCAGGCTGGCGTCGGTTTTTTTATAGCGGATCTTTAGCTCATCACAGATTGCCGCCAGCAGTTCCAGCTCCGACAGCGTTGGGTTTAAGATAAAGGCCACATCGGTTTGCTCGTCCAGCTCTTGCAATAAGCTGCGCGATACCGTGGTTTTACCGGTGCCGACCTCGCCGGTTAACAGCACAAAACCACCGGCATCACCCAGGCCAAAGCGCAGATGTGCCAAAGCCTCCGCATGGCGGGGGCTTAAAAACATAAAGTCCGGGTTGGGTGCTATCGAAAACGGCGGGCTGCTAAAACCAAAAAATCCGCTATACATCGCTATCCTGTTTATCAGCACTGCAAATTAGGCCAAGGCGGGTATAATGGCAAAAAAACAGCAATCAGGAAAGCGTGTGCAAATTTATCTTGTTGGCGGCGCCGTGCGCGACGAACTGCTGGGCTACCCCTTTACTGAGCGTGACTATGTCGTCGTCGGCGCCAGCCCGGCGCAGATGCTGGAACTGGGCTATCAGCAGGTGGGTAAAGACTTCCCGGTATTCCTGCATCCGAAAAGCAAAGAAGAATATGCTTTGGCCCGTACCGAGCGTAAAGCCGGCTCTGGTTATACCGGTTTTAGCGTTTATGCTGCACCTGATGTGACGCTGGAACAAGATCTCGCCCGTCGTGATCTGACCATTAATGCGATTGCCAAAGCCGCTGACGGCAAGCTAATTGATCCCTTTGGCGGCCAGCAGGATCTTGCACAAAAGCTGCTACGCCATGTCTCTGCTGCCTTTGTGGAGGATCCGCTCAGGGTACTGCGGGTTGCCCGCTTTTATGCCCGCTATGCCCATTTAGGTTTTAAGGTCGCACCACAAACACTGGCTTTGATGCAACAACTAAGTCGCAGTGGCGAATTACAAACCCTGAGTGCAGAGCGGGTGTGGGTCGAGACTGCCAAAGCGCTTGCGACACAAACCCCGGCCGCTTACTTTGCGTTGTTACAGCAATGTGGTGCGCTTGACGCCCTGATGCCCGAGCTGGCCGCGCTGTGGGGCGTACCCCAACCTGAAAAATGGCACCCGGAAATTGATACCGGAGTCCATACTTTGCTGGTGCTGGAACAGGCGGCAAAGCTGTCAGAAAAAATCGAAGTCCGTTTTGCCAGTTTAGTACATGACCTGGGTAAAGGTGTTACCCCAACCGAGCTGTTACCTTCCCATCATGGCCACGAGCATTCGGGTTTACCATTAATCCAGCAGCTGTGTGAGCGCTTACGGATACCCAATAGTTGCCGTGAACTGGCACTTCTGGTTTGCGAGTATCATCAGCTGGTGCACCGCGCCCAAGAGCTAAAAGCCAGCACCGTGCTGAAGTTTTTCAATGCGATAGATTTATGGCGTAAACCAGAGCGACTGAACGAGATCCTGCTTTGCTGCACCGCCGATCTGCGCGGCCGTACCGGCTTTGAGCAGGCGGAGTATGCGCAGGCGGCTTATTTACAACAGTTAGCAGAAGCCGCACTTAAGGTAACAGCGCAACAAGTCATGGCTACGGGTATCACCGGCCCGGCGATTAAAGAGGCACTATACCAAGCCCGGCTGCATGCCATAAGCACAGCCAGGCCTGACAAATTGTCTTAAGCGCTAAAACTTAACAATATAATTAAACCTACACCCAATAACAGCCGGTAAATTACAAAGGGTAGCATGCCCATCCGGCTGATAATTTTCAGAAAATAATGAATACAAACCAAAGCGCTAACAAAAGATAGCAAGACCCCAAATAGAATACCGCTAATATCATATTGCGCTGGTTCACTCAGTAATTTCGTGGTTTGATAACCACCACTGAGCACAATAATCGGGATCGACAACAAAAACGAAAACCGTGCCGCGCTCACTTTATCCAAGCCCAGAAACATCGCGGCGGTCATAGTAATACCAGAGCGTGAGGTCCCTGGGATCAGCGCCACTGCCTGAGCGATACCGATAATCAGTGCCTGGCGCCAGCCCATCTGTTCCATAGCCACCTGTTGCTTTGCTGTGGCATCAGCAAGCCAGAGTAGTAAGCCGAACACAATGGTAGTTACCGCAATAACCCAAGGCGAGCGTAAGAAGGTTTCAATTAAATCTGCAGCCAGCAATCCGGCTAACCCCGCTGGAATAGTCGCCAGAATCACCCACCAGGCCAGCTTGCTGTCAGTACTAGGCTGACCACCCAGACTTTTAATCCAACCGACCGTCAGATTGGCAATATCCTGCCGAAAATACAACATTACTGCCAATAAGGTGCCGACATGCACCGCGACATCAAAAGCAATGCCCTGATCTTCCCAGCCGAAAATGGCGGACGGCAGAATTAAATGGGCAGAAGAAGAAATAGGTAAAAATTCGGTAATACCCTGAATAATCGACAGGATAATCACTTCAAGCATGCTCAAGATTAGTCACTCCATGAAAAATCAATTGGCCAGAGTTTCTGGGGTTTGTTGTAGGTTTGCCACAAAGTAGCGTAGCTTAGTTGGGTTAACGGATGAATTTGTTCCGCGGCAATTTCGGCCAACGGCCAAAGTACGAAAGCATTTTCGGTTATCTCGCCACGTGGCAGCTCCACCGGCTGCTGACAAACCAGCTGATCGTAGGTCAGTAAATCCAGATCCAGGGTGCGGCCACAAAACTTTTCCGCACCACGCACCCGGCCAAATTGATCTTCAATCTGTTTTAGCAGCGTGATGCACTCGGTCAGACTCAACGTCGTTTCAACACCGACCACCAGATTATAAAAAGGGTCGCCGTTAAAACCGACCGCTTCACTTTCATACACTGAGGATAAGGTTAAAGCACCAAAATGCTCGGCCAGTTTACGCACACCGGCGCGCACATAGTGCTCCCGGTCGATGTTCGAGCCGACACTAATATAAATCAGCGCCATCAGCTCATTGCCCCGCGGCTGCGCTGAATGCTGACACCAACGGTTTGCGCCGCAGGCACAGCACCCGGCTTGTACACTGTGACTTTGACATCCTGGGTCGCAAACTCGCTGAGCAGCAGCTGGGCAACCCGCTCCGCCACCGTTTCGATCAGTTCAAGCGGTTGCGCAGTAATCAACGCCACTACCCGTTCGCTAATCACGGCATAGTCCAGCGTGTGACGCAGTTCGTCACTACGTCCGGCCAGGCTCAGGTCATAACTGAGTTCCAGATCCAGCAGTAAGCGCTGCTTGATCTGTTTTTCCCAGTCATAAACGCCGATCACCGTATCAACGGCAAGTTGCTTGATAAAAACGATATCCATCCGGTGAATTCCGCATTGCGTTATTTTTCGTTTCAGGTAGGCTGGTCGGATAGGTAAAATGCAGGAACACCCGTATTCTGCTGCCCGAATAAAACTGTCGTCATAGTATCGCAAAAATGGGTGCTGAGGAACCACGGAATGACCCTGCTGATCCTGATCATGATGTTAGCTGCGTACCTGCTGGGTTCGATTTCATCGGCTGTGCTGGTGTGTCAGCTATTTCGTCTGCCGGATCCGCGCTTTCATGGCTCAGGCAATCCCGGCACCACCAACGTACTGCGCTTAGGCGGCAAGTTGCCCGCTCTGCTGGTGTTATTGTTTGATATTTTAAAAGGCACTATCCCGGTTTGGGGCTCGTACTTTCTGAAAATTGAGCCACTGTGGCTGGGGATTATTGCGATTTGTGCTTGTTTAGGGCACATCTACCCGCTGTTTTTTGGCTTTAAAGGCGGCAAAGCTGTGGCTACTGCCTTTGGCGCCATGATGCCGATTGGTCTGGATCTGGCGGGCTTACTGATTGGCACCTGGCTGCTGGTAGTATTACTCACCGGTTATTCGTCACTCGGTGCGCTGATCACGGTGGCGCTGGCGCCGCTCTTCACCTGGTGGATCAAACCACTCTATACTCTGCCAGTACTGATGCTTAGTATCCTGATTATTGCCCGTCATCATGAAAATATCCGCCGGCTCTACCGTCGGCAGGAAAGTAAGATTTGGGATAAATCCAAGCGGGTTCGCGAATAACCCGCTTACCAGGTTGCAATAAGTGCCGCTTTAAATCGCTGGCAGCTGCTCCAGTGGCCAGCGTGGTGTGACACCAATCGATAAATCCTGTTGTTGCCCGGCTTTTAAACGCTGGTAGCCAGCAAAGGCAATCATGGCGCCGTTATCGGTGCAAAATTCCTTACGTGGATAAAACACCTCCCCTTTCAGGCTTTGCATTAATGCCGCCAGTTGCTGGCGTAATGATTCATTGGCACTAACACCTCCGGCAATCACCAGCCGCTTGTAGCCGGTTTGCTCCAGAGCACGGCGGCATTTAATCAGCAAGGTATCCACCACTGCCTGCTGAAAGGAGGCGGCGATGTCAGCCTGCACCTGTGCCGAGTTGCCTTCTTTTTGAATCACCATCGAAGCCGCGGTTTTTAAGCCACTAAAGCTAAAATCCAGCCCGGGACGATCGGTCATCGGCCGCGGAAAGCTGTACTTTTTCGCATCGCCCTGCGTGGCTAGTTTCGCCAGTAACGGTCCGCCCGGATAATCCAGCCCCATCAACTTGGCCGTTTTATCAAAGGCTTCACCGGCGGCATCGTCTATCGACTCACCCAATAACTGATACTGACCGATACCTTTCACCGCCACCAGCTGAGTATGACCGCCTGAGACCAGCAACGCCAGAAACGGAAACTGTGGCGATTTTTCTTCCAGCATCGGTGCCAACAAATGGCCTTCCATATGGTGTACCGCCAGTGCCGGCTTTTGCCAGGCAAAGGCTAAACTACGGCCTAAGGTTGCCCCGACCAGTAACGCACCCGCCAAGCCGGGGCCGGCGGTGTAGGCGACGCCATCGATATCGGCAGCGGTTAAACCGGCTTCACTGAGCGCCTGCTTGATCAGTGGCAGGGTTTTACGGACATGATCGCGAGACGCCAGTTCAGGCACCACGCCGCCATAATCGGCATGTAGCGGGATTTGGCTATACAATACATGGCTAAGCAGGCCGCGCTCACCATCGTAGATGGCAATGCCGGTTTCATCACAGGACGTTTCTATTCCCAGTACTCGCATGTATTAAACCTCAATTTCGGGCGTTAAAGCGGGAAAAAGATCGCTAAGTGCAGCACACTTCGCTATACTCCTCGCCCTTAAAAACGTGCATTGTAGCGGCTTGGCGCCGTGGTCGCCAGAGGATCTGATTTAAGATCGCACAAGCGCTTTACTTTAGTGGTGCTTTTTGCGTAGAATACCGCACCATTTTTAATCGTATTGGTTAACGAAAACCAGTTTTGGCCTGAGGTGAGAATTTAATGCCTGTAGTTAAAGTAAAAGAGAACGAACCGTTTGACGTAGCCCTGCGTCGTTTCAAGCGCTCATGTGAAAAAGCCGGCGTTTTAGCTGACGTACGTGCAAAAGAGTTCTACGAAAAACCAACGTGGATCCGCAAGCGCAAGAAAGCTGCTGCTGTTAAGCGTCACGCGAAGAAAATGTCTCGCGAAAACGCACGTCGTATCCGCCTGTACTAAGTTACAGCTGCCGGATAACGGTGCAGGGCTCACCAGCCCTGGTTTAAATGCTTTATCTGCACACCGTGTTCTCTGAACACGGTTTGTCTTTTTCTAAGACCCGAATAAAAAGGACAACAGTGGCAGGACAAATTCCCCGTCAATTTATCGATGAGCTACTGGCCCGTACGGACATAGTAGAACTGATTGATAAGCGCGTACCGCTTAAAAAAGCCGGTAGCCGCAATTACACGGCCTGCTGCCCTTTTCATAACGAAAAATCCCCGTCTTTTACTGTCAGCCCGGATAAGCAGTTTTACCATTGCTTTGGCTGCGGCGCACATGGCAATGCCATCAGCTTTATGATGGAATTTGAGCAGCTGGAATTTGTTGAAGCCATTGAAGAGCTGGCCAAAGATCTGCATCTGGAAGTGCCACGCGAAAAAGGCCAATTTAATAACAGACCACAAGCCCAGGCTGATGACTACACGCTAATGCAACAAGCGGCCAGTTATTATCAGCAGCAGCTGCAACAACATCCGAAAGCCGCAGAGGTGCAGGCCTATCTGACCAAACGCGGCCTGAGTGCGCAAAGTATTGCCGACTACCAGCTGGGCTATGCGCCAGAGAGCTGGGATGGGCTGCTGAAGCACTTTAACGCCAATAGTAAAGCCAAACGCGACCAGCTCTACGATTTAAAACTGATTAGCCGCAACGATAACGGCCGCGAGTTTGACTTTTTCCGTGATCGCCTGATGTTCCCCATCCGCGACAAGCGCGGCCGGGTGATTGCTTTTGGTGGCCGGGTACTGGGTGATGGCCAGCCTAAATACCTGAACTCACCGGAAACCCGGCTATTTCACAAGGGCCGTGAGCTGTATGGCCTGTATGAAGCGCGGCAGCAACCGGGCCATCTGGAACGGTTACTGGTGGTCGAAGGCTATATGGATGTAGTGGCATTAGCGGAACACGATATCCGCTTTGCGGTGGCCTGCTTGGGCACCGCCACGACCTCAGATCATTTTCATACCCTGTTTCGCTATACCAGCCAGGTGATTTGCTGCTACGACGGTGACCGCGCCGGCCGTGATGCCGCCTGGCGCGCGCTGCAAAATGCCCTGCCACAGCTAAAAGACGGTGTGGAGCTAAAATTTGTATTTTTACCCGATGGTGAAGACCCGGACTCGCTGGTGCAAAAAGAAGGCAAAGCCGCCTTTTTAGCTCGGTTGGCACAAGCCAAACCACTAAGCCAATATTTATTTGAGCATTTACTGGCTGAAAGCGATCCCAGCTCCGATGCCGGTAAAACCGCGCTGGCGGCTAAGGCTACTGAGCTGATCCGCCAGGTACCGGGCACCTACTACCAGGAGCAGCTGAGCAGCAAGCTGGATAATTTACTCGGCCGCCAAAGTGCCCGCACAGCCAAAGCTCCAGCCAAAGCAAGGCCAACAGCGCCATCGACCACGCTAAAAATTACGCCAATGCGCCGGGCTATTGCCCTGTTGCTGCAAAATCCGGGCTTAGTGCAGGTCATGCCGGATGCCCCCGAGCTGGCCGACGCCGCCTTGCCTGGCATCACTTTATTGTTGAGCCTGCAACAGCATATTCTGGCAAAACCCGGGGTTACCACAGCGCAATTACTGGAATACTGGAGAGATCTGCCAGAGCATACCATACTGTTAAAGTTAGCAAGTTGGGAACATCAGATCGCGCCCGAGCAGCTGACGCAGGACTTCCTCGATACCTTTCATTCGATTGAGGATTTATATCTGCAACAACGGCTGGAAGCGCTGGAGCGAAAAGACAAGTTACAGCAACTGACAAAAACCGAGTGGCAGGAATATCATTTGCTGCTACAAGCGCTGAAAAGCAAAAAACCGCGTCCGGTGAGTTAACGGCGGCTGGCTAGAAAAGCCCCGCTTTGTTATAATCGCTAGTTCGCATTTTTAGATTAACAACTTTGGTGGAAGATAAGTCTCTATGGAGCAAAGTCCTCAGTCGCAGTTAAAACTCCTGATCCTGAAAGGTAAAGAGCAAGGGTATCTGACCTTTGCCGAAGTGAACGATCACCTTCCACAAGACATTATCGACTCTGATCAGATCGAAGATATTATTCGCATGATCAACGATATGGGCATTCAGGTATTTGAAAGTGCCCCAGACGCTGATGATCTGATTATGTCTGATGCCACCGCCGATGAAGACGCGGTAGAAGAAGCCGCTCAGGCCCTGGTTAGCGTAGACAAAGAACTGGGTCGTACTACCGATCCGGTACGGATGTATATGCGGGAAATGGGTACCGTTGAACTACTGACCCGCGAAGGCGAGATTGATATCGCCAAGCGGATCGAAGACGGTATCAACCAGGTGCAAACCTCAGTCGCCGAGTATCCGGAAGCCATTACTTACCTGCTGGAACAGTGGGACAAGTACGAAGCAGAAGAAATCCGCTTAAGCGATATCGTGTCTGCTTTCGTTGATCCGAATGAAGTGGACGATGCCCCGGTAATGGGCAGCAATATCGGTTCGGATCTGCCGGAAGAGCATCAGGAAGATGCTGACATCAGTGACGATGACAGCGATGAAGAAAGCGACGGCGATAGCGATGACGGTGATAGCGGTCCGGATCCGGAGCTGGCAAAACAGAAGTTTGCCGAGCTGCGCGCCCAGTACGAAGTTACCCGTAACTCTATCGTGCAGAACGGCCGCGAGCACGCCACCACCAAAACCGAAATTGAAAAGCTGAGCGAAGTATTCCGCTGCTTCCGCCTGGTACCTAAACAATTCGACCGCCTGGTTAAAAACATGCGTGAGATGATGGACCGGGTGCGGGTGCAGGAACGGCTGGTGATGAAACACGCCGTTGAATACGCCAAGATGCCGAAGAAAAACTTCGTTAAAGCCTTTACCGGCCACGAAACCTCAACCGCCTGGGTTGATGCGGAAATCAGCGGCAATAAACCTTACTCTGCAAAACTGGCGGAAGCCAAAGACGAGTTAATTCGCTGCATTGAAAAGCTGAAGAAGGTCGAAGAAGAAACTGGCCTCAGCATCTTTAAAATTAAAGATATCAACCGCCGGATGTCGATTGGTGAAGCCAAAGCCCGCCGCGCGAAAAAAGAGATGGTTGAGGCGAACTTACGTCTGGTGATCTCGATTGCCAAGAAGTACACCAACCGCGGCTTGCAGTTCCTGGACTTAATTCAGGAAGGTAATATCGGCCTGATGAAAGCGGTAGATAAATTCGAATACCGCCGCGGCTATAAGTTCTCAACCTATGCGACCTGGTGGATCCGGCAGGCCATTACCCGCTCTATCGCTGACCAGGCGCGGACCATCCGTATCCCGGTGCATATGATTGAAACCATCAACAAGCTGAACCGTATTTCACGGCAAATGCTGCAGGAGATGGGTCGTGAGCCGTCACCAGAGGAATTATCAGAACGGATGCAAATGCCGGAAGATAAGATCCGCAAGGTGCTGAAGATCGCCAAAGAGCCGATTTCAATGGAAACGCCGATTGGTGATGATGAAGATTCGCATCTGGGCGACTTTATCGAAGACTCCAGCGGTGAATCACCACTGGACTCTGCGACCATGGAAAGCCTGAAAAACGCCACGAACGAAGTACTGGCCGGCTTAACCGCCCGCGAAGCCAAGGTACTGCGGATGCGTTTTGGTATCGATATGAATACCGACCATACCCTGGAAGAAGTGGGCAAACAGTTTGACGTAACGCGTGAGCGGATCCGGCAAATTGAAGCCAAGGCCCTGCGTAAGCTGCGCCACCCTTCACGCTCTGAAGTACTAAAAAGCTTCCTGGACGAGTAATTACAATTACTGTTCGCTAGAAACCAAAGGCGCTATTTAGCGCCTTTGGTGTTTTAAGCGTTTTCAGCGTAAAAAAGCAGCAACTAATTATAGTTAGCTCTATAAGCCGGATGACAAAGCGGATAAAAGTTTTTATACTGCCTCGCGCTTAAAATTACCTATTCGCTGAGGTTAAAAGCTGCAATCCAATTCATGGCCCCTTAGCTCAGTTGGTTAGAGCACACGACTCATAATCGTTAGGTCCCCGGTTCGAGCCCGGGAGGGGCCACCATCTCCACGTCAAACACCGTTAGCCCTTTATAACCGCTGCACACCAAACCGCACCTGCACCCCAACCTGGCGATATAAGCCTGTTAAATACTGCTGCAATGACTGGGCTAAATCGTCCTGTGGGCAATCGCACCATAACAAAAAGTGTGGCGGCATAACGCTGCGCTCTTGTTGTGGTGGCGGGTTACAATCACTGCGGATCACAAAGTTAGCCGGTCCGGGCAAGGTCAACCGGCTTGGGATTATGCCGCGGACGGTGATCTGCCGGCTCAGATATTGGATCTGGGTACTTTCATCAGCCTGGCCGCTAAATTGCTCAGTAAAGTCATCGATCTGCATTGGCAAGCGTTGCTGTGGCAAACCCAGCTGCTGCAGTAAGGCGGAGCTAAGCCAAAGAGCATTATTGCCTGTTGGACCCAACCATTCAGGCTGGAAAATAAAACTTTGCTGCTCAAAACAGTACTGCATTACCAACACCGGCTGCATACCAGTGCCCTGTAATTGCAACAGCTGACTATCGAAGCTGGTGACTGCCCGATTACGGATATCGAGGCTGAGAAAGGCCTGTAACTGCTGCGCTGACGGTAACGGTGACAATGACGCAGCATCTTTCCCGGCAGCTACCGAAGTAGCCGTTTGTGGTGTTACCAGCCAGAGTTGCCCGGCAGCCTTAGCCTGTGCGCCGTACAGCAAGGCACTGAGCAGTAAATAAGCGATAAGGTTACGCATCAGAACTCTCCCGCGTTGTTCTGGCAATAGGTCCGCAAATATCAGCGAAACCGCTGCTAATTTGAACAGACAAGCAAAGCCTAGTCAGGCAAGGGTGCCTTTACCAGCATCCAGATCAAAGTTTCAGCATTTTTCTATAAAGTATTGAAAAGCTAAAACTGTCGTCTTACTGTCAGCTGACAGTAGGCGGACTGGCAGGCTATTGTCGTCACGCTTGTCAGGTCCGGCACACTGTAATAGGGGTAGACCAACCGAGGAGAAAGATGATGACTAACCAAACCGACGCTACCCTGAGTTTTTTTGACTATGGCGACCACACCATTAAAGTCATGTGCTCAATGAGCAATGGCAAAGAACAGGTTTATGTCGATGAACAGCTGGTATCGGAAAAACGCAGTTTTCGCTATCACTCAACTCACCAGTTTGAACTTGATGGCAAGAAAGCCGAGATCCGGGTTAAAGTCGCCAGCATTTTTAAAGGGCCCTACTACATCGAGTTTTCGGTAGATGGCAAAGCCGTTGATAGTGACGAATGGGATCTGGCCCGGATGCTCGCGCACCTGAAACAACTGCGGCAACAGCAGCCGTTGTGGCAGCGCCTTGGCGTATATTTTATGTTCGGTTTACTGGGTGGTGCCTGCGGTGCACTGATTGGCTACAGCCTGGCGATCTGGTTTAAGGGGTAAGCTATGCAACTGAATCCACAGCTTATCCGGCAGCTTAGAACCGAAAAAGGTTGGACCCAGCAACAACTGGCTGAAATCTGTGCCCTAAGCCTCAGAACCATTCAGCGGGTGGAGGTGCATGGCATTGCTTCACTGGAAACCAGTAAAGCCCTGGCCGCCGCCTTTGCGTTAGACCGACAACAATTAACGCTGCAAACGAACGCTGAACCGGCAGCAGATGCCCGCGGCGGCGTACCACTCTGGGTGCCTGCCGTGACCTTTCTGGCCGGTGTTTTGTGTGGTGGTGTATTACTGTTGCAGTTTACGCCCTAAGCCACTGACCTAGCGCAGGGCGCCCGCCCTGCGATAGTCCTGAAATTTATGAGCTTTGCCGGATTTTTAGTGGCAGAGCGCGCCGGAACAGGTAAGGTACAGGCAACAATCATTGCTATTGAGGTTCTATGAAACTGTTCCCCCTGGCCAGTCTGGTGACGGCCCTTAGCATCATTCCTGCCCTGGCAGTTAACCCAGCCGCGGCCAATACCAGTAACAATGCAGCGGCTTCTGCGCTCACGCCACTGCAGGCCGAAGATATTTTCCGTTTGGCTGGTGCCAGCGATGTGCAGATTTCCGCTGATGGTAAACGGATTGTCTATGTGCGCCAGCAGAATAATATTATGACTGACCGCACTGAAAGCAGCTTATGGCTACTGGATCTGGCAACCGGTAGCCATCACCCGTTGTTTGCCGACAAGTTCAACTATAGCCAGCCACGCTGGGCGCCAGACAATAACCGTATTGCCTTTGTGTCAGACCGTGATGGCAGCAGCCAGATCCAGGTACACTGGTTAAACGAACAAAAAACTGCGGCGATCAGCCAGCTACAAGTTCGGCCCAGTCAGCTCAGCTGGTCGCCGGACGGACAGCAACTGGCGTTTCTGGCTGAGGTGGCCGCACCGGCAACCGACTTTGCCAAAAGCGTCTATCAACCGCGCAAGCCGGCTAACGCAAACTGGTCAGCCAGCCCAATAGTGGTTGAACGTACCTACTATCAGGCCGATGGCCGCGGCGTAATGCGCTCGGCTTATGCACAAGTCTTTGTGGTTCCGGCGTCGGGCGGTGTCGAACAGCAACTGACCAACGGCCCTTACCAGCATAATGGGCCACTGGCCTGGACGGCAGACAGCAAAGCGCTGATTTTCCCGGCCAACCGCCACCCGGATTGGGAGCTGCAAAGCCGGCAAGCCGATCTGTATCAGGTAGATGTGCAAAGCCGGCAGCTTAATCAGTTAACCCGTTTAGATGGGGAAGAAGCTGAGCCGAGCCTGTCACCCGATGGCAAAACTCTGGCTTTTACCTATACCCGTCCGGATGCGGTCTCTTATGTAAATAGCAAACTGAAGTTGCTGGATCTGCGCTCAGGCGAGATCCGGATGCTGGCAGCGGAACTGGATCGCAGCGTCGAAAGCCCAAGCTGGGTGAATAATTCGACGCTGACCTTTCAGTACACCGATCGTGGTCAAACCAAGGTTGCGCAAATTAGCACCCGCGATCGGATGACCGATCTGGTGGCCGATTTAGGCGGCACCAGTTGGGGCCGGCCTTATCTGAGCGGCATGTATAGTGTGGCCGCAAACGGCACTGTCGCCTATACCCAGGGTAGCAGCCAGCGCCCGGCAGAAGTCGCAGTTTTTAGCAATGGCCGCAGCCGCACGCTAACAGACCTAAATGGCGGTTTATTATCGCAGCGTAAGCTGGGCCAGGTACAAGAACTGCGTTATACCTCTGCTGCTGGCAATGAAGAAATTCAGGCCTGGTATATTACGCCGCCTGATTTCGATCCCAGCAAAAAATATCCGCTGATCCTGGAAATTCATGGTGGACCACATCTGGCCTATGGTCCGCAGTTTGCGGCTGAACTGCAACGCTATGCCGCAGCAGGCTATGTGGTGCTGTATAACAACTACCGTGGTAGCACCAGCTATGGTGAGCGTTTTGCCATGTTACTGCACTACAACTACGCGTCAGAGCATGATTTTCAGGATCATATGTCGGGGGTTGATGCCATGCTGGCTAAAGGCTTTATTGACGAGAATAACCTCTTTATTGCTGGTGGCTCTGCCGGAGGGATCGGCACCCTTTACGCGGTAGGCCTGACCAACCGCTTTAATGCCGCGGCAGCGACAAACCCGGTGGTGAACTGGACCTCGAAGGTGCTATCCGCCGACAGCTATGTCGGTCAGATCCGTAATCAATTCCCCGGCATGCCCTGGGATCAGCAGGCGCACTACTGGCAGCGCTCGCCGTTATCGCTGGTTGCCAATGTCAGTACGCCGGTACTGCTCTTTACCGGTGAGCAAGACCGCCGCACGCCAATGGCCGATACCGAGCAGTACTATCAGGCGTTACGGCTGCGACAAATCGATAGTGTGATGGTGCGGGTACCGGATGCCAGCCATGGCGTGACCAACCGGCCATCCTGGATGATTGCCAAAATTGAGCATGCACTGGCCTGGTTTAAGCGCTATAAGAAAGACTAACCTAGCTTAACAACTGCGGCGCTGGCATTGCCCGGCGCCGCTGCTTATCCTGATACATCGCCACATCGGCCAGACTAAGCAGCAAATCAATATCCTGGCTATCACCACTATGCCAGCTTACCGCTCCCAGGCTGGGGCCATGATACAGTAGCTTAAAGTCACCCAGCGAAAATACCCCACTGCAACATTGCCGGACCCGGTTAATAATCAGCTCACTTTGCTCGGTTGAAATCTCCGGTGCCTGACACAGCAACACAAACTCATCGCCTCCCTGACGGGCGACAAAATCCCCTTTGCGCAGAACCTGTTGTAAGCGCTGGGCAATTTGCCGTAAGAACTCATCCCCGGTTTCATGACCGAACTGGTCGTTAATCAGCTTAAATTTATCCAAATCGACGAAGATCAGATAAAAACCCAGTTGTTGCCGGACACCTCTGGCGATCAGCCGTTCCAACTCTTCCAGTAGATAGCGACGGTTCGGTAAACCCGTTAAGGCATCATGCCGGGCGTGGTAAGTAAGTTGCTGGTTTGCATCCAGTAACATGCTGTGCTCATCCAATCGGGCGGCCAGCAGGGATAAAGAATTACTGATGCCGGAAAGAATTAATAATTGCTCAGAGCAGCCACTATCCGCCAGTTGTAAGGCCAGCAAACCGGCAACCGGCTGTTGCCCAACAAAGATATTAATCAGATAAGCCGGTGCATCTAACAGTTCAGGCGGGCGAAACTCCGGGTTGAGGGGAACAACATTGCGGCAACGATCCTCTGCGCTCAGCGTAGCAAGCCACTGCGCCAGCGCTTGCTGCAGTGCTTGTTGTGCCGGATCTAACAGTACTAACTGTTGCTGAGGCGTTTCAAAGGGCAGCAATTGCTGCCACTCTCCACTTCGCTGCATCACCTGGGCAACTTGCATCACCGCCAGGCTAAGGGATTGTGCAGCAACGCAAATTTCGCTAACGGCAGCCAGCAGGCGCAATTTACCAAGCTCGCGCTCAGCAGCACTGGCTCGGGCCAAAGCGGCGTGCTGTAACTTATCGCGGGTCCATTGCACACTCACCAGTTCGGCACACAGTTGCAGCACCTGCAACACGTCATCTGGGTTCGCCAGCTGAACCTGTTGCGAACTGGCACCACATAGGGTTCCGCACACCTCGCCACGGGTATCCAGTACCGGCACGCTAAGGTAAGTTTGCAATCCTAAAGCTTTGGCCGCAGCAGAGTCCGGCCAGGTGTTGGCGACATCACTGGTAAGAAAACGGCCACTTTGCAGCGCTCTTTTACAGAGTGTATCGTGCCAGGGCACCTCCAGACCTTCGGTCAGCTGTAGCTGACCCGCATTTAAAACATATTCAACACGCTGCATGCCAGCATCAACATTAATACTGGTCAGGTAGGTCGACTCCAGGCCGGTTAGCTGCTGAATAAGCCGTAATATCGGCCGGGTTAACTCTTCAACGGTATTAGCGCTGGCAACAAAGCCGGCTAACTGCTTTAACTGTGCGTCCATTGACACCCCATGTCGCTACTAATCGGGTTAGTTATTAGTGTAGTAAAGCGCCACGCCCTTGTAATAACTTAAATCAAACCACCCAAATAGACATACTTTAACTGGGTATAGTCATCGAGCCCGTAACGCGAGCCCTCACGGCCATAACCCGATTGTTTGATACCGCCAAAAGGCGCGGCAGCGTTAGAAATAATGCCTTCGTTCACTCCCAGCATACCAACTTGCAATGCCTGCGCCAGCCGGAATACCTGACCCAGCTGTTGGCTATAGATATAGCCGGCCAGACCATAATCGCTGGCATTAGCTAGGGCTATGGCTTGCTGTTCAGTGCTAAAGCTGGTGATGGCCAGCACCGGACCAAAAATCTCCTGCTGGAATAGCTGCATCTGCGGCGTAACGCCGGTTAGCAGTGTTGGCTCGAAAAACAAGGGGCCGGCCGGATGCGGCTTGCCACCAAGCAGCAAGGTCGCGCCCTGGTCGAGGGCATCATCCAGTAGCTGCTGTACCTTAACCAGGGCTTTGGCCTCGATTAAGGGCCCGATAGCGCTACCTGGCTCGGTACCCGCCGCCACTTTCAGGGTTTGCACCTTAGGTAACAGGATCTGCAAAAACCGCTCGAGTACCGTCTCTTCAACCAATACCCGGTTGGCGCAAACACAGGTTTGGCCGGCATTACGAAACTTGGCGGCAATTAACCCCTCGGCGGCAGCTTCCAGATCGGCACTGACAAACACGATAAAGGGAGCATTGCCACCCAGCTCCATACTGACCCGTTTTACGCCCTCTGCACATTGCTTTAGCAAGGTTTTACCCACAGCAGTAGAGCCGGTAAAACTAAATTTATTAACCAGTGGGTGGGTGGTGAGCACCTCGCCCAGTTGCTGGGCGTTAGTGCCAACCAAGACATTAAAAATTCCGGCCGGTACGCCAGCCCGCTGCGCCAGCTCGGCGCAGGCTAATGCTGAGAGTGGCGTTTGTGCTGCTGGTTTTACCACAAAACTGCAGCCCGCAGCTAACGCAGCGGCCGCTTTGCGCATTAACATGGCATTAGGGAAATTCCAGGGGGTAATGGCCGTGACGACGCCAACGGCCTGCCGTAGCACCAGGATCTGTTTATCGGAGGCAGGCGCCGGAATAATATCGCCATAGAGCCGTTTCGCCTCTTCGGCAAACCAGCCCAGGTAGGAGGCGCCGTAACGAATCTCTGCCCGCGCCTCGGCCAGCGGTTTCCCCTGCTCTAACGTTAGCAATAACGCCAGATCAGCCTCATGCTGCAACAACAGTTGCTGCCATTGCATCAGTACAGCAGCGCGTTCTGCCGCGGCCAGTGCGGCCCAGCCCGGCTGCGCAGCCGCCGCTGCCTCAACTGCCATAGTGGCATCAGCCAGGGTCGCTTCGTCAACCTGCGCCAACGTCTTACCATTTGCCGGGTTCACCACAGCAAAGCGATGGGGGCCTGCTGCTTGCCACTGGCCATTGATAAAAGAGCGGGTTTTAACTAACGCCGGCTCGGTGAGAGCTAACATAGGCGGCACTCCTTCTTAGCAAGGGAATTGCCGCTATTAAAACATGCTCTTAAGACAGATAAAACCTAACTTTGTTATCAGGTTAGCGTTTATATTGGGTAGGACAGTAAGCGCGGTTAATCTCCGGGCTGCGCAGCTTCAGATGCTTGGTTTTGCGGCCACTGACTCTGGCGCGCCATAGCCGGAAACTACTCGCCTTTAGCTGCGCACGCATAAAACGGATCAGCGCACTCTCATTCAGGCCATATAGGTTTTCAATAGCTTCAAAGGGGGTACGATCTTCCCACGCCATTTCAATAATGCGCGAGCGCTGCTCATCATTAAAGGTCATTGGCATCCTCCATTACCGCATAACGCTGATATAGCTCCAGCGGTGCAAACTCCGAAAAAATATTGAGAGCCATAACGACTTATCAAAAAACCATAATAATTATTAAACGTATAAACTGAGCTAACCGATTGCCTGGCAGGAAAATTTTTATGCGTTTTTATTGGCTGTTATTGTTATTACTCGCGGGCTGTACCAGTGTGCCGGAAAAGGTGACGCCGGTCAGCCCTTTTGAGCTGGAGCGCTATCTGGGTACCTGGCATGAAATCGCCCGCCTCGATCACCGCTTTGAACGCGGCCTGACTCAGGTAACGGCCGAGTATAGCCTGCGCCAGGACGGCGGTGTGACAGTGCTAAACCGTGGCTTTGATGCCGCTAATCAACGTTGGAAAAGTGCAACCGGCAAAGCCTACTTTGTTGATGACAGCAATACCGGCCGCTTAAAGGTATCATTCTTTGGGCCTTTTTACGGCGGCTATAATATTGCCAAGCTGGATCCGGATTACCAGATAGCCCTGGTGGTCGGGCCCAACCTGGATTACGCCTGGCTGCTGGCCCGCAAGCCACAGTTGTCCGCTGCAGAATGTGCGCCCTATCTGGCCGAAGCCGAACGCATTGGCATTGCCCTGGATCAGCTGATCTGGCTGGCGCCTTGTAGCTAGCCAAAAAAAACGCCGGCACTGCGCTTTGCACAGGCCGGCGTATTGTTACTCTAAAAATGAAATTAAGCTTTCGCGGGGATCCGCTCTAAAACCGCCAGCAGCAGCTGCCAGTACTGACCGACAGTTTCGATATTAACCATCTCATCCGGACCATGTGGGTAGCGGATAGTTGGGCCAATCGACACCATATCCATCTCTGGGTAAGGCTTTTTAAACAAACCGCATTCCAAACCGGCATGGATCACCATAATCACCGGCTCTTTGTTATAGATTGCCTGATAAGTATCTTTAACAATCGCCATTACCGGCGAGGCTGGATCGGGCTTCCAACCCGGATAAGCACCACTGAACTTCACCGCAACACCAGTCAGGGCCGCTAATGATGCCAGCGTGCTCTCAACCTGCTCGCGGCCGGAGTCAATCAGTGAACGGATTAAACAGACCACCTGAACGGTATCGCCGGTGGTAGTGACGACACCGAGGTTTAAAGACGTTTCTACTACACCGGCAATATCGTCGCTCATCCGCACGACGCCGTTCGGGCAGGCATTAAGCAGGTGTAGTACCTTATGCTGGCTGTCATTATTCATCACCTGGGCCGGTAAAATGGTCTCGGCTACGGCGAATTTAATCGCCGGCTCCACGGCCGACAGCTCTTGCCGGATCACGGCTTCAAAGGCGGCTACCGCCTGCTCTAAGCGGGCGCGGTTATCTGCGGCCAGCGTTACGGTAACACCCGCTTCACGCGGAATCGCATTGCGCAGTGAGCCACCGCTGATTTCACTGACTTTCAGATCCAGTGCTGCCGCCTGCTCAACCAGAAAACGCGCCAGTAATTTATTCGCATTGCCGCGGCCGAGATGAATATTCACCCCAGAGTGGCCACCTTTTAAACCACTTAGGTTTAAACGGTACGCCTGATGCCCAGCCGGTACTGGTTGCCATTGCATGGGGATACTAAACTCGGCATCGACACCACCGGCGCAGCCCATATAGATTTCGCCTTCCTGCTCCGAGTCGGTATTAATCAGGATCTCGGCGTCCAGCAGGCCGGCTTCCAGACCGAAGGCACCGGTCATACCGGCTTCTTCGTCGATCGTTAACAGTACTTCTAACGGACCGTGTTTAATGTCGTCACTACCTAAAATAGCCAGCGCCGACGCCATACCAATACCGTTATCTGCGCCCAGGGTGGTGCCCCGAGCCGTGACCCATTCGCCATCGACATAGGCATCAATAGGATCTTTAGTAAAGTCGTGCACCTTATCGGCATTTTTTTGTGGCACCATATCCAGATGCGCCTGGATCACTACGGTTTTGCGGTTTTCCATCCCCGCTGTCGCCGGCTTTTTAATGATCAGGTTGCCAACCTTATCTTCCACGACGGTTAAACCTTTATCGCGCGCCCAGGCCTGAATATGCCGGCTAAGCGCCTGCTCATGTTTGGACGGATGTGGGATAGCACAGATTTGAGCGAACCATTGCCATAGCGGCTGCGGGTATAAACTGGAAATAGCGGTCACAACAACTCCTGATCAAGGGGCAGAGAAATTGTCGTGATTTTATCACAACCTGTATCGCAGGCGCATAAGCCACCGGCTAATCGCCCGCGGGCTGCGATTAATAACGTAAAGCCGGATAGACAGTCGTCAGCTATTTCTTACAACTGACGGCTTTAACCCATTAACATCCAGATCGCGACGCCAAACATCAGGCTGGCACCAATGCGGTTTAAATACTGTACTCTGTTGGTCTTCGCCAGAAACAACGCCAGCGCCTTACCGCCACTGGCATACAACAGCATAGAGCCAAACTCCAGCAGCAGAATAATGGCCACCAGCACCAGCAATTGCGGCCAAAACGCCAGCTTGCTATCGATAAAGGGCGGTAATAACGCCATATGAAAGGCCCAACCTTTGGGGTTAGACACGGCGGTAATAAAGCCCTGACTAAACAAGGTGCGCCGCGGTAACAACACCGGCGCTGTGCCCAGCTGTGGCAGCGCCAGTTTGCCTTTGGCACGCCACATTTGGATGCCAACATAAGTTAGATAGGCGGCACCAAGCAGCTTAAACCACTGAAACAGGTCCGGAAACTTCAGCATCAGAGCGGCTACGCCCAATACCGCCGCCATGGCAACTAAACCCACGCCCAGCATCTCGCCCCACATCATCCAGAAGGTACGACGCACGCCCTGACTCATCCCCAAGGTCATGGCCAGCGTCATACACATGCCCGGCGTAACAGAGACAAATAAAAAGGTGGGAATAAAAGCGCCCAATAATGTCAGATTAACCATAAGTACCCCGGAAGACTCGCCGCTTATTCTGGCGACTTCTGCGTATTGCAGCAATAGCTAAACTAACTTTTAGATTATCCTGTGCAATCGCTCGCTTCGCCTCACAGTTAAAACAGTGCCAGACATACAAAATCTAACCGCCAAAGGCCAACCAGCCCCAGACTGGCGCCCGCTTCCTGATCACTGTTATGCTAGCGCTACTTTGACTGTTGCAGATTGAAATCCCTGATGAAAATAGTGGTAAGAAGTTTATTAAAAGGCCTGGCGATTGTACTGCCGTTAATTATTACTATCGAGCTGCTGCGCTGGCTGCTGACCACGATCGAAAGCGTGCTCGCACCTGTGGTGCAACTGCTGATCCCGGCCACCTGGTATCTGCCTGGCACGGCAATACTATGTTTTGTCATCGCCTGTGCGGTAATTGGTTTTAGCTCGCGCTGGGCTGGTGTGAACTGGCTCTGGCAGTTGCCGGGCAAAGTATTAATGAAACTGCCGGGCAGCAAACAAATTTACGGCATGTTGCAAGATTTAATTGATGTGATGGCCGGCAAAAACTTTAGTGATGGCTCAGTCGTAATGGTGAAACTGCCCTCATCTGAGATTGAACTGATTGGCATTGTTACCAAACAAGGCGGCCAGGCAGAGGACCGGATGTCGTCGCTAATGCAGGAAGAACAACTGGCGGTGTTTATCCCGATGGCCTATAACGTCGGCGGCTATACCATTATAGTGCCACGCAGTTGCACCCGTAGCCTTGATATGAAGCCCGCCGAAGCCCTGCAACTGGTGCTTAGCGGCGGCTTGGGTAGCAGTAAAGCGCCGGGTAAATAACCTCTAAAGCAGCACATAGTTTAAAAAACCGACGTTAGCGAGATGCCAATTTCCTACTAAACCAAGCCTGCATTAACCCAGCCTTATAAAAATTTACCGGCGAGCTAAAGCCGGCATCGGCAATCAGCTGCGCCACCGCTGAAGCGGGCAAAATGGCAACATCGTTGGCATAGGTTCGCTTCATCTGCAATAGTGCTTCAGCTGAGGGACGGGTTGCAGATCGCATACGTTGCCATACCTCTAGTATGGCGTCGTATTGGGTAGCTGTTGTCTCTGCCGCCAGATCAGCGTTCACTAACAGTGCATTTGGTTGCAACCTATCGGCAATTTGCCGAAAAAAGCCTGTGCGATCTGACTTATTTTGCATAAAATGCGATACCAACAAGCACGTCGCAGCGTCGTAGCACTGCCCAGCGGGCAGCGTTTCCAATATCCCTTGGTGAAAATCACAGCGCGCTGCAATTCCCTGCGCTTGCACATTTTTCTGGCAAACCTGCAACATAGCTGACGCAGGCTCTACGGCGGTAAAGCGCCAGCCCGGAAATTTTTTAGCTAGATACAGCAACTCTTTACCAGTACCTACGCCGACACACAGGATCCTGGCATCAGCAGGTAAATCGGCAAATACCGCTGCCAACATAAAATACAAGCCCTGGTAAACCGGGGCTATTTTGTCCCACTGTGTATCATAGTGGGCGGCCTGCTGTTCAAATATGGCAAGTAGCGCGTGGTTATCCATATTCGCTCCGGCGTTATCTGGTAATTAACAATATCAACCCAACATCAAGTACCTATGTGCTGCGGCACCGGCTTTAACACCTGCCGCCGCAGCCAACATAGCGTTATGCATTGGGCTAGCCATATCACCGGCAGCGAATAATCCCGGCACTGAACTAAGTTGCATGGCGTCAGTTTTAAGATAAGCCCCCAGGGGCCCCTGCTCCAATTCACAACCCAGTTGCTCTGCCAGCTTGTGGCCAAAGGCAGTTTTGGGCGCCACATACACAACCCGCGTATCGATTTGCCGGCCATCTGCAAGCCGCAGATAACTGATAGTATCGCCATCACCTTCAACGGCAACGACCACTGTATCTTCCAGTATTACCCCTCGCCGCTTTAGCAGAGCCTGTTGCTCCGCATCAGGGATAAAGGTGCTCTGGCTAAAATAGGTTACCGGTCCCCAGTCTGGCAAAATAGACGCCTGGTGGATCGAGGCTTCGCCAGTAGCAATGACCGCGATAGGTTGCTGACGAAATTCATAGCCGTGGCAATAGGGGCAATGAATTACAGACTTCCCCCAACGCTGCGACAGCCCTGCGATATCAGGTAACGTATCCTGTACCCCGGTAGCCAGGATCAGTGTCTGCCCCTGATACTGCTGACCTGTTTCGTCACTCACGCTAAAGTGGCCATTAGCTAATTTTTGCGCGCTATGCACCCGGCTTTGCCGAAACTGCACCGTTGGGTAAGCCAACACTTGCTGCCAGGCCAGGCCGCGCAATGCGCCGGGCTCTGCTCCATCGGCAGCGAAAAAGCCATGTGACTGCACCGCAAAACGGTTGCGCGGTTCGCCCGCATCAATCAGCAATACCTGCCGCTGCCCCCGCGCTAATTGCAGCGCTGCCGACAAACCAGCAAAACTACCGCCTATTACTATCGCATCCCAGATCATTGCTATACCTCGCTGCCGTATAAAAAGGCCAAGTGTCAAAACACAAATCAAGAAACATCATAAGTTACATAAAAAGCAAAAGCAACTCTTGTAACATGAAAAGTATCTTGAAAGTGCGTTAGAATAATCAGCAAGACAAAATTGAAAGAGTCACTAATGAGAAAAGACAGCCGTTTATCACGAATGCTGCATGTATTAGTTCATATGCAACAGTTGCAACACGCCATTACCTCCGAGCAACTGGCACTGATGCTGCACACCAATCCGGTTGTGGTGCGGCGTACTATGGCATTGTTACGGGAACAGGGGTATGTCAGTGCCGTCAAAGGTCATGGCGGCGGTTGGACCTTAGCCAAGCCGTTGCAGCAGATCACCCTGCTGGATATCCACCGTTCGCTTAGCGAGAGCTCCTTATTTACTATTGGTTTAACCGATGAACACAATAACTGCCCGATAGAACAAGCAGTAAATTTGGCAATTGATGACGTACTGCAAGAAGCAGAAGCGCTGGTATTACAACGCTTTGCTGAAGTCACACTGGATAAACTGGCAGTAGGTTTTACCCAACCACCAGTATAATGAATAAACCATCTGCTAAAAACTGTAGATTATTCACCCGTATCAAGATTCAAGGTGCGCAGCTCTTTTAACGTCTGCGACTGCAACATCTCTAAGGTTTTATGGTGCGGCTCTGGCCGTTGCGTTTGCGCATCTACCCGCACAAAAACGATATCATCGGCAAAGCAGATGGTTTTTTTGGTGGCCTTGTTACGCACCAGACAGCTTACCGTAATAGAGGCTCGGCCCACCGCCTTGGTAGCCAAACCAAACTCGACCACATCACCCAGCTTGGCTGGACTTTCAAAACTGATGGCGCCCATATGCTTGGTCACCAGGCTATTGGTTTCTAACTGACAAATGGCGTAAATCGCCGCTTCCTCGTCTATCCATTCTAATGCCCTGCCACCAAAGAGGGCATTGGCATAATTTAAATCACCTTGCATCACCAACCGACGGCTTAAAAAACGCATCTTCTCACCTGTAACATCATTGTTTGAACGTTAAGTATATCCCTGTTGGCGTTTTGCACCAATCTCGCAATAGGTTTAATGATGGCTACAGATGCACAGAATTCAAGCATCTAAACAATGATCAATATTTAATCACAACGTTGCGCTATACGCACCACCCTGCTATGCTGCGTATAGCGCAACACCCAACTCTGCGTCAATGACTATGATTAAAAGCTTTAAGCACAAAGGATTGAAAAAATTCTTTGAAACAGGGTCAACCGCGGGTATTGATCCTAAACAGGCTAAGAAAATTAGTGTCCGACTTAGCGTACTAAATCTAGCCAAAGAGATTAAAGATATCGATCTGCCCGGCTTTTTCCTGCATCCGTTGACCGGAGAACGCAAAGGTCAATGGTCGATTACCGTTACCGGTAACTGGCGTATTACTTTTGAGCTGAGTAACGGTGATGTTTATATCGTTAACTATGAGGATTATCACTAATGGCTAATATGCATAACCCACCTCACCCGGGGGAGCTGATCAAAGAGGCCATGGAAGCATTGGATATTAGCGCCCGTAAGCTGGCTTTAGCGCTGGATGTTGCCCCCTCTACAGTACAAAGGCTGATTAGTGGTAAATCCGACATGTCACCTGAGATGGCTATTCGCCTCTCTGCCGTGATTGGTAGCTCAGAGCATGTTTGGATGGGTATGCAGGATGCCTACGATCTATGGCATGCTAAGCAGAAAATTGATGTCTCCAGACTACAGCGGTTACGCCGTCCTTCCTTAATTGCAGGAGATGCATAATGTCAGGCAATACCATAACCCTACATCGGGTAGTAAAGGCCCCGCCAGAGCGGGTTTATCGTGCCTTTTTAGAGCCAGAGGCGTTAGTAAAATGGTACCCACCGCATGGTTTTACCTGCCGGGTACTGAGTATGGACGCCCGGGTTGGCGGTGGTTATAAAATGGCTTTCACTAACTTTAGTAGCGGCAAAAGCCATAGCTTTGCCGGCACCTTCCTGGAGTTAATACCCAATAGCCTGATCCGCCTGAATGACCAGTTTGACGACCCTAATTTGCCCGGCCTGATGCAGGTAACGATCCGCTTAAAGCCGGTATTAATAGGCACCGAACTGACGATTGAGCAAAGCGGTGTGCCGGAAGCCATCCCGGCTGAATTCTGTTATGCCGGCTGGCAGGAATCCTTGCAGCTGCTGGCGCTGCTGACCGAACCCGAAATCCCGGATCAAGCCTGAGCAGGCAGAGGAAAAAAGCCGGATTACTCCGGCTTTTATCAAATCAGCAGGCTACATCAGCTGTATCCCACCCCCAAAACTGCGGTAAATGCCAACCAAACGGATAAAGCTTTGCTGTTGCAGTTGCGCCAGTTGATCGCGGCTGCGTAGCTGTTCGCGTTCTGCGTCCAGTAAATCAAAAAACTCGCCGCTGCCCGCGTTGTAGCGGGCGCGGGCAATTTGTACCGCTTTATTGCTGGCGTGCCATTGTTGCTCGGCGCTTAATTGCTGCTCGCGGCTTAGGTTATAGCTGGTTAACGACAACTGCATCTCGTTAATGGCAGTAAATACCTGCTGCTCAAAGCGCGCCAGCGCCATTTGCGTGCTGGCTTCGGCCTGGCGAATACGAGCCCGCACCGAACCTAAATCGGCAGCCTGCCAACTTAGCGCGGGCGCAACTGACCAACTTTGCGTATCGCTACCCGGGGTTAAGCCGGGGCCGGAGATAAAGCCTAAAAAGCCCCGCACCGACAGATTCGGATACAGATCCGCTGTGGCTACGCCAATGCTGGCCGTTTGTGCCGCCAGTTGCCGCTCGCTGCTGGCGATATCGGCGCGATAGCGCAGGTAGTTCTCACCGGCCACCAACGCCACCGGCTGCGTTAACTCTGGTAACTTGGGTACTGAACCCAGTTTCAGCTCGCCCGGGCGCATGGCCAATAACGCCGACAAAGTCGCATCGGCGCTAAGTAAGGCAGCCCGGTACGCCGGCACCGAGGCCTGTACCTGATGCAACTGTACATCTATTTGCGCCAGCTCCAGCTCCGACGCCATACCGGCCTCTAATCTCGCCAATACGATAGTGCGGCTTTGCTGCAAGTTATGCAGGTTCTGCTCGGCAACCGCCAAACGTAACTGCGCGCCACGGTATTCGCCATAGCTAACCGCTACCTGGCTGATGATCTGTAACTGCGCATCGTGCCACAGCAAATCGGCTTGTTGCGCTTGTGCCTCTGCCGCCTCGCTGGCCCGGCGCAATTTACCGAAAATATCCAAATCCCAGCTTAAACTGGCACCAGTGCTATAACCGCGGCTAATCACGCCGTCATCGTCCGGCAGCACAGTGCCGTTTTCACTGGCCTGATAACCGGCGTCGAGCGTGCCTTTCGGCAGTAAATCATTATCTGTATCACGAAATACCGCCCAGGCCCGCTCTACATTGGCGCTGGCTTCTGCCAGCGTGCGGTTTTGCTGCAAGGCACGGCTTATCAGCTGATTTAATGCTGCATCATCAAAGGCCTGCCACCAGTTTTGTAGCTGCTCAGCTTGCTGATAGGAGCTGCTAACGCTGATATCAGCCACCTTAACCGGCGTTTGATAATCTGGCCCGACAGCACAGGCAGTAAGACCTGCCACCAATACCGCAATAACGGATACTTTTAAGGTTTTAGGCATGAGTTGTCTCCGTGCTTGCTGACTGAGGCTGGGCTGACTGAGCAGGCTTGGCCTGTTGCGGCGCTGCCGGAGCGGTGGTGTTTGCACCACGTTTTGCCAGCATATAGTAGAACAGCGGGGTCAGCAGTAGGCCAAAAATCGTTACCCCAATCATGCCGGAGAATACCGCTACCCCCAGTGCCTGACGCATCTCGGCACCGGCTCCGCTGGAAAACGCCATCGGCACCACGCCCATAATAAAGGCGATAGAGGTCATCAGGATTGGCCGTAACCGCAAACGGCTGGCTTCCAGAATGGCGTCCAGCGCCTGCATACCCTGGTCTTGCAGCTCTTTGGCAAACTCGACGATTAAGATGGCATTCTTGGTTGCCAGCCCCACTAAGACAATAAGACCAATCTGGGTGAGGATATTGTTATCTCCGCCGTAAATCAGTACGCCGCTTAGCGCCGATAACAAGGTCATCGGAATAATCAGGATAATCGCCAGCGGCAGGCTCAGGCTTTCGTACTGAGCGGCCAGTACCATAAACACCAGCAGAATCACCAGCGGATAAATAAAGACCCCGGCGTTACCGGCCAGAATTTGCTGATAGGTGAGTTCGGTCCACTCGTAGGTCATGCCATTTGGCAGGGTTTCCGCCAGAATTTTCTCAATTGCGGCCTGCGCTTCACCGGTGCTATAACCTGGCGCCGGACCACCGTTAATCTCGGCAGTGGTAAAGCCGTTATAATGCATTACCCGATCCGGCCCGGCCGAATCCGTTACGCTGATAAAGGAGCCCAGCGGCACCATCTCGCCTTGCATATTGCGCACTTTCAACTGACTGATTTGCGCCGCGCTCTGGCGGAACTGCTCGTCAGCCTGCACATTGACCTGATAGGTGCGGCCAAACTGGTTAAAGTCATTTACATACACCGAGCCCATATAGGCCTGCAATGTCTGGAAGATTTCATCCAGCGCCACATTTTGCTGCTTGGCTTTGGTGCGGTCGATATCCAGATCCAGCTGTGGCACATTAACCTGATAGCTGGAAAATACCCCGGCCAGCTCTGGTGTAGCCCAGGCTTTCATCATTACCTGCATCGTCACGTTGTACAGCTCTTCATAACCGTGATTGCCGCGGTCCTGAATTTGCAGTCTAAAGCCGCCGATAGTACCCAGCCCCATTACCGGCGGCGGCGGGAAAATGGCAATAAAGGCATCTTCAATTGCGGCAAAGCGCTGATTTAACGCCGCGGCAATGGCATTACCGGAGAGCTCGGCGCTACCGCGCTTATCAAAGTCATCCAGGCCAACAAAGACAATGCCGGAGTTAGGGCTATTGGTAAAACCATTGATGCTCAGGCCCGGAAAGGCAATAGAGTTCGCTACACCTGGGTATTCCAGGGCGATACTCGACATCTCTTTAATCACCACTTCGGTGCGCTCCAATGAAGCCGCATCAGGTAATTGGGCAAAGGCCACCAGATACTGCTTATCCTGGCTCGGGACATAGCCGGTTGGTGTGGTGGCAAACTGCAAGCCTGTTACGCCAACTAAGGCGATATACATAACGCCAACAATGGCACCATAGCGGATCACCTTTTTCACCACAAAGCCATAACCACTTGATAAGCGCGCAAAGAAGCGGTTAAAGGGGCCGAATAACCAACCACCTAATAGTTTGTCCATACCACGGGTAAGCGCATCTTTCTTCTCGTTATGTCCTTTTAACAGCATGGCCGCCAGCGCCGGACTTAAGGTTAAGGAGTTAATCGCCGAGATAAAGGTAGAAATGGTAATGGTTAACGCAAACTGCTTGTAGAACTGCCCGGTTAAACCCGACATAAAGGCAGTAGGAATAAACACGGCTGCCAGTACCAGGGTGGTGGCAACGATGGGCCCGGTCACTTCTTTCATCGCTTTTTGGGTTGCCGCCAGCGGCGCTAAGCCTTCACTGATATTGCGCTCGACGTTTTCCACTACTACGATGGCATCATCCACCACGATACCAATCGCCAGTACCAGCCCGTATAACGATAAGGCATTGATCGAAAAGCCCAGCAGATGCATAAAGGCAAAGGTACCCACTAAGGACACCGGCACCGCAACCAGCGGAATAATAGAGGCGCGCCAGGTTTGTAAAAACAGCACCACCACTAATACCACCAGCAATACCGCTTCCAGCAGGGTTTTTACTACGGCCTGAATAGAGCCACGCACAAAGACTGTAGGATCGTACACGATGTCGTAGGCTAAACCTTCCGGAAAGCCTTGCGCCAGCTCGGCCATTTTGGCCCGCACATCATCCGAAATTTGAATAGCGTTAGAACCCGATGCCTGAAAAATCGGAATGGCTACCGCTTCTTTATTATTTAGTAATGAGCGCAGCGCATAGGTAGAAGCTCCCAACTCAATCCGGGCGACATCTTTTAACCGGCTAAGCTCGCCATTGTTGCCAACCTTAATGACGATATCTGCAAATTCTTCTACCGTTGCCAGGCGACCTTTGACGTTGATCAGTAACTGAAAATCCGCATCGCCGCTGGGCTGGGCTCCCAGGCTGCCGGCCGCAGCCTGCTGGTTTTGCTCGCGAATAGCAGCAATAATTTGCGTGGGTGATAAGCCCAAGGCTGCCACTTTATTCGGATCTAACCACACCCGCATACTGTACTCACCGGCGCCAAATAACTGCACGTTACCGACGCCCCGAATACGGGCCAGCTCATCTTTGACGTTGAGCGCAGCATAGTTTGATAAATACAGCATGTCGTAACGCTGATCCGGCGAGGTTAAATGCACCACCATGGTCAAGTCCGGTGATGATTTCTCGGTTACCACACCTAAGCGCTGCACTTCCTGCGGTAGCCGTGGCATGGCGCGGTCTACCCTGGCCTGCACCTGGCTTTGCGCTAAATCAACATCGCTGCCGATGGCAAAGGTCACGGTTAATGTCATGCGGCCATCTGAAGTCGCCTGTGATGACATATACAACATATTTTCTACACCGTTGATTTCCTGCTCCAGCGGCGATGCCACCGTTTCCGCAATCACCTTAGGGTTAGCGCCCGGATAATTGGCGGTAACCACCACCGTTGGCGGCACCACTTCCGGATATTCGGTTACCGGTAACTGCCAGACCGTGATAGCGCCGACAATAAAGAATAACAGCGAGATCACCGCAGCAAAGATCGGCCTTTTAATAAAAAATTGCGATAACATAGCAGGCCCTTACCCTTGATTTGCCGGTTTATCAGCCTGTGCCGTCAACACACTGTGCTGTTCCAGCAGCTGTTGTGCCGCCCGAATGGCCGCCAGTTGCTCAGCGCTGCCCATCTCTACCAGCCGGGGTTCGATTTGCATATTGGGCATTACCCGCTGCAAGCCATTTACCACAATACGGTCGGTGGCGGCTAAGCCGCTACGCACAATACGCAGGCCATTCACCTTATCGCCAAGCTGCACCGCGCGATATTCCAGCTGATTATCGGCATTGACCACCAGCACGTACTTATTACTTAAGTCAGTTCCGACGGCTTTTTCGTCAATCAGTATGCCGTCATAGCTGTCGCTACCAACCAAACGGATGCGGACAAACAAGCCCGGTAACAGGGTGTTATCACTATTGGCAAAGCTGGCGCGGATACGGATGGTACCGGTTTGCTGATTGATGCTGTTATCAACAAAATCAATGCTACCGGTATGGCTAAAGGCTGTATCATCTGCCAAGGCCATATACACCGGGTTAGCCGTGGCATCGCGGGTATCGGCGCGCTTGCCGGCCTGCGCTAAACGGGCATATTTCAGATAGCTCTGCTCGTCTACATCAAAGTAGGCGTACATCTTGTCGGTTGACATCAAACTGGTGAGCTGGCTTTGCCCGGCCGTAACATAGTTACCGGTGGTGACCATGGCATAGCTTACCCGGCCACTAATGGGCGCAGTAATGCGAGTGTAGCTAAAATCCAGCACGGCCCGTTCCAGTGCCGCCTTTACCGACGCTACCGTTGCTGCGGTTTGTTGCTTACGGGCTAACCGGCTATCCAACAGCTCAGCCGAAATGGCCCTTGAACTGCTTAGCTGCTCGGCCCGTTTATAATCACTCTCGGCCAAATCAGCGGCACTCTGAGCGCTTTGCAGCTCAGCTTTTAACCGTGTTACCTCTGCGGCAAAAGGCCTTGGATCGATCCGAAACAGCAGATCACCTTTTTTAACCAAGGCTCCTTCACTAAAGTTAACCTCTTCGATATAACCAGAAACGCGTGGCACCAGATTAACCGTTTCCGGCGCCTGCAAGCGGCCGGTAAATTCATCCCATTCAGTAATACGCTCGTTAACTACCTGCGCCACACTGACCTGCGGCGCTGCCGGTGCCTGCGCCTGCTGAGCCGCATTCGGGTCACCACAGGCCGCCAGCACTAACGCCGCAACGCTACCTAATACAAAAGTTCTTACTGTGCTTTTCGTTTTCATAACGACCGCCTCCACCTGTTGCTTATTCGGTTTAACCCTGACTGCGAAAAATGACTTGCTAATTTTGTACCGCTCGGTAAATATATAGATCCGTTATGACAAGTCAATTTATTTTTGTACCGACCGGTAAAATATTTTATTTGCTATGGGCAGTGTACAAAGATCAGGCGGGCCCGCTAATGCCAAAAGCTGCAGGCTTCTTGCCTAATGCTCCTGACAAAGGTGAGTATGTTCGCTGCGCTGTACGGATAAAGGTACTAGCAATAGGTACGCAATCCCGGTCGATAACTCACCCTTACTGGACTTGGGGCTTATAGCTGGCTAGGATAGGCGGATGTTTTGAAACAGGAGCTGAGCAATGTCAGTAGTAAGTTGCACACCCCATGTCGGGCGCCCACGCGCTTTTGATATGGATACAGCACTGGAAAAAGCGCTGGAAGTGTTCTGGCGCAAAGGCTATGACGGCACCTCGTTAAGTGATTTAACCGAAGCCATGGGTATTAACAAGCCCAGTTTATATGCGGCTTTTGGTAATAAAGAACAGTTGTTTTTAAAAGCAATTGAACTATATGAAAGCCGGCCTTGTGCGTTCTTTTTACCGGCACTGGAAAAACCCACTGCCTATCAGGTAGCCGAGCATATGCTTTATGGTGCTGCTATGAATATGGCGGATACCAATCATCCCCAGGGCTGTGTGGTGGTGCAAGGCGCGTTGTCGTGTAGCGAAGCGGCAGCCAGCGTAAAAGAAGCGCTGATGAACCGGCGGGTAGAAGGCGAACAAAAGCTGAAAGACCGCTTCGAGCGCGCGAAAACAGAAGGGGATTTGCCTGCAGAAACCGATACTGAAGTATTGGCCAGGTATTTAGGAACTGTACTGCAGGGTATGGCGATCCAGGCAAATAACGGGGCAACCTCTGAACAATTACGCCAGGTTGCGCAGATGACACTGCAGGCATTTCCCCGCGCCCGCTAGCAGAGCGGGCCTGCCTTAAAGTCCGGAGTTATTGCCTAATCCTCCACCACACCACTTCGCAAATAGGCAAAGACGCGATAGCTGCATATACTGAAGATCAAGGCAGTATTAACGATGCAGCTACGAATGCCAACAGAACCCATAAACTCTGAGCGCGAACTATTACGCCAGCAAATGCTGCGGCCAGTGCTGGAAACTTTGCCCAGTACTGGCCTGAGCGATACGCCGATACCCGGCTTAAGGCTATTTCGCAGTGACGCCCCGACCTCTGTTAACCCGACATTATGTGAGCCAACAGTATGTTTGCTGCTACAAGGCAGTAAGCAGCTACTGATCGGTGATGAGATATTACAATATAACACCTTACAATTCTTACTGGTGCCGGTTTTAATGCCTGTCAGCTCCAAAATCATCAAAGCCAACTCGACAGAGCCCTACCTTGGACTATCGCTAAATCTGGATTTAGTGGAGCTAAGCACTTTAATCCTGGAGCTTGGTGAGACTAACTCACAGCAAAGCAGCAACGTACTGGGTATAAGTGTCGGCAACGCTGAGCTGGCGCTACTTTGTGTATTTCAGCGACTACTTACACTGCTGCAGCAACCTAAGGATATCCCGGTACTGTTGCCATTAATTAAACGCGAGTTACTCTATCGACTATTACAAGGTCCCCAGGGCGGTCAGTTGCGCGCGTTTACCGCTAAAGACAGTAATGCAGGACGCATTGGTAAAGTGATCGAGTTACTGCATCAGCGCTTTGCCGAACCGTTACGCATTAAAGACCTGGCTGCAGCAGTGCATTTAAGTGAATCAGCGCTGTTTCAAAGTTTTAAAACAGTAACCGCAATGTCGCCATTACAATTTCAGAAGCAATTACGCCTGAACGAAGCTCGCCGGATTATGTTGCAAGAAGGTACCGAAGCGGCCACGGCCAGTTACCGGGTAGGCTATGAAAGTCCATCTCAATTTAGCCGCGAATACAGTCGTTTATTTGGCGCACCACCGAAAGCAGATATGGAGCGCTTGCGGCGGGCCTATTAAAATTTTTTTCTGCGCGACTATGTAAACGCCAGATAAAGCAGTATGATCGGCGCCTCCGTCGCTGCGCACAACTCATTGCACATGCAAAATATCCTGCTGTATCTGATTACCGTCCTGATTTGGGGTTCGACCTGGTTCGCCATTGAGTTTCAGCTGGGCGAAGTGGCTATTGAAGTCTCGCTGTTGTATCGCTTTGCGCTGGCCGCGGCACTGATGTGGCTGTACTGCTGGTATCGCAAGCTGGATATGCGTTTTTCGCTGCGCCAGCATGGCTTTATTCTGCTGTTGGCCAGCCTGAATTTTGCGCTTAATTTCCTGTTTATCTATCAGGCGCAGCAGTATCTGACCTCTGCCATGACGGCGATAGCCTTTACAACTATGTTGCTGATGAACATTATTAACACCCGGCTGTTCTTCGGCAAACCGGTGGCCAAACGCATCTATTTTGGCGCCTTGCTGGGCATTGCCGGGATCGTCGTATTGTTCTGGCCGGATCTGGACGGTATCGATTTCACCAACACCAGTTTACTCGGCCTAATCCTGATCTTATCCGGCGCCCTGTCAGCGTCCTTTGGCAATATGGTCAGTGTGCGCAATTCGCGGGAGCAAATGCCGATAATGCAGGTCAATGCCTGGGGCATGCTGTATGGCAGCCTGGTGCTGCTGGCCGCCGCACTGATCAAGGGCCACAGCTTTAACTTTAGTACTGAGCCGGCCTATCTGCTGTCGCTGGTCTACCTGGCGGTATTTGGCTCGGTGATTGCTTTTGCCAGTTACTTTGCGCTGCTAAAACAAATTGGTCCGGAAAAAGCCAGCTATACCATCGTACTGTTCCCGTTAGTGGCAGTGGTGCTAAGTACCCTGTTTGAAGATTTTCACTGGACCAGTTACACCTTTAGCGGCTTTGCGCTGGTACTGCTGGGTAATGCCATAGTACTGACGCCTTTTGACCGCATTCGGGCACTGCTGCGCCATCATGCCCGCGCTGGTGTCACTGGCTAACAGTTTGCTTGCCAGGTAGCAGCCGTTAATCTTCCAGAATAGGCTTAAGATGGCCGGCGCCGAGCTGGCGCATCTGCTGCTCAACCCAACTGACGCGCTGCTGCATAAAGGGCGTTAACTGATTGGGATTGCGGCGGCGCGGACTGGGTAACAGCACGGCCAGCCGCGCCGCTTCGTTACGGCTCAGTTTGCTGGCAGTTTTAGCAAAATAATGCTGACTGGCAGCCTCGATACCATAGATACCCGGCCCGAATTCGGCGATATTCAGATACACCTCCAGAATCCGCTTTTTGCCCCAAATCAGCTCCAAACTTACCGCCAGCGCCGCTTCCAATCCTTTGCGTACCATGCTGCGGCCAGGCCACAGCAACAGGTTTTTTGCCGTTTGCTGACTTATGGTGCTGGCACCGCGCAAGCCGCCACCATCATCATACTGCTGCAGCGCCTGCTTGACCTCTGTCCAGTCCACACCAAAATGCTGCGGGAAACGCTGATCTTCGGCTGCCACCAGTGCCAGCGGTACATGCGGCGGTAATTGCTCAATGCTGATCCACTGCTGAGTAACCGGATAGGGGCTTTGTAACATAAAGGCGGTGGTAGGAGGCGGTACGAAGCGCAGCGTCAGTAACAGTGCCAGCAGTAGCAGCAATAACAGTAACCCCAGCTGCAATACACGCCAGCACAGGTACCCTACCCAACCGAAAAAACCGCGCTTAGGCTCTATCATTTCACTTCTTCAATTAACTCCCGATGCACACAGACCGCCACACTCTTCGGGCGGATCGGCTTGCCCCGGCCTTCCAGGTGGGCGCGGGTAAAGGCGGCGCCAAATAGCAATATCATCGAGGAATAATTAACCCATAACAGCAATAACGCCAGAGCGCCGGCTGCGCCGTAGGCCGATGCGGTAGCGGTGTAAGCCAGATAAACCGAAATAAAGGTGCGGCCTACGGTAAATAACAAGGCGGTGATAAAGGCGCCCAGCAGCACATCGCGCCATGACAGCAGTACGTCAGGTAAAATTTTAAACATGGCGGCAAATAGCAAGGTGATCACCAGTAACGACAGCACCCACTCCATGCCCACCATGGCCCAGCCGGGTACAGGTAACCATTCTTCCGCAAAAGCCATTACGCTGCGTAGCGCCACTGACAGCAGTAACGACACCATCATAATAAAACCAATCGCCAGTATTATGGTTAACGACAGCAAGCGGCTTTTCAGCAGCGCCCAGAGGTTGTTACGCTTTGGCCGCGGCGCCACGCTCCAGATCTGATTCAGCGATTGCTGCATCTGCGCAAACACTGTGGTTGCGCCAATAATGGTGGCAACAATACCGACCAGTGCCGGGACAAAACCACTTTGATCAATTTGCGAATTGACGACCGCGGTTTGCACCACACCGGCCGCTTCTGTGCCTAAGGTTTCCTCCAACTGGGTAAATAACTCCCCTTGCACGGCCCGCTCACCGATAACCAGGCCGACCAGCGCCACCACTACCACCAAAATAGGCGCAATCGAAAACACGGTAAAAAATGCCAGTGCCGCGGCATAAATAAAGGCCTGGCTATCGAGCCAATGCCGCAACGCCGCCGCCAGAATACTCAGCCAGTGTCGCACTGTGTTGGGAAGTTTATTAAAGATATTACTCAGCATGCCCGATATTACCTTTGCCGCGACGCGCGCCTTATTTCTGTTTGTATCAGTGGTCTATGATAGCAAGAAAGTTTCAGCACAAAAGTCAGTTTAGCCATTACCATGGACGTTATCGCTAAGCTTGCCTGTTAAGACACTAAATCACAATCACTTACGTCAAGGCTAGTGCCCCAGAGCTGACCATTTGCCCTACCCTAAAGCAAGGGTTACACTGCGTTTATCAGCTAACCATCTGCAACGCGGGGCCCGGTTTGAATTTCTTACCAATACTGCAGTTACTACAACAACGTTTGCCAAATTTAATGGCAGTTTACGCCTTTGGCAGCCAGGTACAGGGCACCGCGGATAAAAACAGTGACTTAGATTTAGCTGTGCTGGTAGCAGGCTATGCTGATGTGATTGAACTGTGGGATATTAGCAGTGACCTGGCTGAGCTGGCGAACTGTGAAGTCGATCTACTCGACTTTCGCGCCGCCACTACCGTTATGCAGTATCAAATCCTCACCACCGGTAAATGCCTGTACGCTATCGACAGCAGCGTCGGTATATACGAAGCCATGGTGTTATCGCAAATGACGGCACTAAACGAAGCCCGTGCTGGTTTATTGCAGGATATTAGAGAACAGGGAGCTGTTTATGGCCGCAAGTGATACGCCGGTTTTAGAAATATTACAGTGCATAAGTATCAGCGTTTGCAACTGGCAGTGACCGAATATGTGATTACCCAGCGGTTAGATTATTTTAACCGGTACTGACAGTTGCTGCTTCGCAAGGACCAATGATACTGGCCCTATTGGTTCGAAGTCTGGCCTGTAGCTTCGCAACCATCTCCCACGTTAAAACGAATGTCGCAAATCCCATTAGCCCAACAAGAATATAACTTGATTTGCTTTGTTCTCAGGGATAGATTGGTTCTATAAAAGGGATGAAGGAGTATCTCATGGATAAGATTTATTTCTCTAAATCGGATTATTCTGAATGGGTCATTCGAAATAGCTTGTACTGGTTAACGTCAGTAACTGATTGGCAATTATCAGACTCAGATAGCTTTTGGACAATATCGCTGACGGATAATAATGTTCAAATTGTAAGTCAGCTACATCGCCTACTTAACGATTATAAATTGCGTGAGATAATCGCAAATAAAACACAGCGCATAACCGACTCGATTGCTGTGAATGTGTTGACCAGCATTGATAGCAGATTGAAATCACAATGAAATTGATGCCGTTTAATTTTGAGCCATTAGACGAAGAATCCTATTTTATTAGTAATATTGCAGGCTTTAGCTCGTTTGTTAATTTTAAACAGCTAGAAAGTATGATTGATTTTGGCCAAACGTTTAATCCGGAGCTCGACCGGCATCTGGAAAATAAACTATTTATAAGCGCCCCGTCCTCCGTTAATACTGCAATAGCTTCTTTAGCCTCAGCTCTTGGCAAGCGAGTAACTACAGGACTGGAATTTAAACCCATATTCATGATCGTACCGACGCTGCGGTGTGATCATAGCTGTAAGTATTGCCAGGTCAGCCGTGCGTCAATTAATGCTAGTGGCTTCGACTTAGACAAAAAGCTAGTTCCGAAAATAATTGACACTATCGCTCGTCTTTCTGAGCCACCATATAAATTAGAGCTACAAGGTGGTGAACCACTATTACGGTTTGATTTGGTTGAACTCATTTACCAACTCGCGGAAGAAAAGCTCGGAAACGATTCTATAGAGATGGTGATTGCTACCAGTTTGTCGCTGGTAAGCGATGAAATAATTGACTGGGCTCGCAGTCGTAATGTGGTATTTTCAGCCTCGCTGGATGGAGATCAGTTGGTACATGATAAAAACCGAATCCATCCTTCGGGGAATGCTTATCAGCTGGCTATTAATGGCATTAAAAAGATCCAATCACAGCTTGGCATGCATCGGATCTCAACTGTCACTACTGTTACAGATGAACTTATTAAAAATCCCCTATCACTGTTGGATACGCACAAAGCACTGGGCCTTTTTGAGCTGTTCGTCAGGCCTATAAGCCCATATGGTTTTGCGACAACACGCTCCTCCGTAAATTACTCTATGCAGGAATACATGCAGTTTTACACTCAGCTGTGGGATGGCATAAAACAATATCGGGCTGATGGATCACCATTTGTCGAACATTCCGCCGCTATCCATATTAAAAAGCTTTTCGTTCCCGGTTTCTCCAGCTATGCCGATTTAAAATCACCAAGCGGCGTAGTGCTGAACTGTGTTCTGTTCAATTACGACGGGCGCGTATATGGAAGTGACGAAAGCCGTATGTTACAAAAGGTTAACCCTCAGCTGGATTTCAGTGCAGGTAGTGTTGATGATATTTCCTTTGCAAATAGTGATTACTATAAAAATCTAACGTCAGCGTCTTTTAATTTTCTTCACCCCGGTTGCGAAAATTGTGCATTCCTGCCGTTCTGTGGTTCTGATCCTTGTCAGAATATCAGCATGCAAGGTGAGCCCATAGGCGACAAAAGCCTGTCCACATTCTGCGAATATCATAAAAGTATGTTTAAGTTTCTGGTCAGCAAATACATTTCCTCTGCAGACGACAAATCTCTGATTGAGGAGTGGATCCATGCCTGAGGTGCTCAGAAATGATTTATTTGGACGCGATACGGATGAAAATATACCAGGAGGGTTTTATATACTTCGAAAAAATCGGGCTCAGATATCAACATTTTTACCGCAAGTCATTGTTTATGAGAACATCAAGGCCGTACTAAATACCGAAATCCCTACTCTCACAAATCCTGAGCTTTTTCGGACAATTGAAGATGGGGATATTGCCAGTATTAATTCCAATGGCAAAATCAGAGTTATTCTATCAAGAAGAGCTAATCACAATACATTGCTGCTAACCGAACGCTGTGATAACCGCTGTCAATTTTGCTCCCAACCACCAAAAGACGGCGATGATAGCTGGCTGCTCGAACAAGCGATACAGGCGATATGTGCGTTTAACTTGGACGGCGAAATTGGCCTAAGCGGAGGAGAACCGTTACTTTATCGTGACGATTTTATAAGGCTACTTGATATTACTATTGAACACACACCTAACACCAGATTGCATGTACTAACTAATGGCAGGGCATTCGCTGATTTGTCATTTACCAAATCAATAGCAAGACGTACAGAGCATCTATCAATAAGTTTTGGTGTCCCTCTTTACGCCGCTAACAGTAAAATTCACGACAGGCTTGTGAGTGCCGAAGGCGCATTCAATGAGACAGTAAAAGGCATAATAAACGCGGGTAATTCAGGAATAAATATCGAACTCCGGTTCATACCTACCAGCGAAAATGTGCAAGAGTTACCATTCGTTGCGGAATACGCCAATAGAGTCTTTACCAATATAAATCAAATTTCAGTTATGAATATGGAGCCTATGGGGTGGGCGCGTAAAAACTGGGAACAGCTTTATTTGCATCCGTTGAAATACCCTTTATTACTTGAGCAAACTGCGAAAATAGCGAGACAAAATAACACCCCGCTGTACTTGTTTAACTATCCGTTATGTCACTTACCTGAACACTTACACGAGTTGTCAGTTCAATCCATTTCTGACTGGAAAAACTATTATCCGGAAGAGTGTTCTTCATGTTCGATGAAAAGTAGATGCGGCGGCTTCTTCGCATCAGCCAAAGGAAAATTTCTTCAACCACCTCAGAGGTATATATGAAACGCTTGTGGAATTTAGCTGCTTTCTTACCTGGTTTTTTAAGCCTAAATAGCAACGCCTCTGACTTTGATTCAGGGCCTGTATCAGATAATTACCGTGATTTTGGTTTAGATAGCCTAGAGCTAGCGCCTTTGAACAACGAGACGCCGATTTACATTGCCGGGCATCGCAGTCATCGATCTCATAGCAGTCATCGAAGCCATAGCTCTCATCGTTCCTCAGCCGGCGGTTCTTACACTCCCTATACACCTCCGTCGCCGAAACCGGCTACTCCAGAGCAGCAAAAGCCAACGCCGTCTACACCCAGCAATACTTCACCGAATGCCTCAAATACAACTACTAATACGAGGCAAGCTGCTGAGCCCCTTACAGACCAACAGAAGCGCAAGCTTCTGATAATGCGCGTACAGTTAGCTTTATATTCTAGTGGTCATTATTCAGGCGCTATAGATGGCATAATGGGCCCTCAATTAAGAAGCAGTATTCAAAAATATCGAGCTGAACACAACCTTATAGATTCAGAACAAATTGATTGGTCATTACTCAACGCCCTTGGCGTTAATGCAGAATAAGGAGATTCTAGAGCATTGCCGAATTAATAGTGCTTAAATAGCGAGTATGACTAAATATTCTAATTCACGTGGCGCTTTGAATTAATCAGCTTTAATAACTCCACCGTGGCAGTGGCATCAGCCAGGGCGCGGTGGTGGTTATTAAGTTTAATCTCAAACTCCTCGCATAACTTACCCAGGCTATAGGATGCCAGCCCCGGGTAATAGCGGCGCATATTAACCACGGTGCAGAGCTGCGGCATCTCGAATGTGATATCACAGCGGGCAAACTCGCTACGGATAAAACCGTAATCGAACTTAGCATTATGTGCAACAAAGACTGCGCCTTGTAAAAACTCAGCAAGCTTAGTGGCGATATCAGCAAAGGTTGGCGCATCGGCCACCATCGCATTGCTAATGCCGGTTAAGCGGCTAATAAAAGACGGGATAGTGCGGCCGGGGTTTAGCAGGGTGCTAAAGGTTTCCAGCACCTCGCCGGCCTGAACTTTTACGGCGCCAATTTCAATCACCCGGTCAGTACCGGCTTTGCCGCCGGTGGTTTCGACATCCAGCACCACATAGAGCCGATTGGGGTCGACTATCCACTGCAGTTTTTCTATCCGGGCGCTTAAACCGGCGTTATTCAGCGCTAGCAGCCGGGCGAGCTGATGGCGCTGGATCTTATCGCCAGGCGCTTTTACCTCGATAAACTGCAACTGGTTATCTTTGCACAACAACAGATCCGGGTAACCGCTGCTATGACGGTTAAAATCCTGTGCCATGGCACGCAGTATTGGCGCGAGAGCACTTTCAACCTGTTCGCCGTTTTTGTCATTTTCGCCATTTTTCTGATGGCAGCGCGGCGCGTATTGCAGCAACGGTAATAGCTGTTCAGCGAGATCGCTATGCCGGTAAAACAGGCTATTGGCTTTGCCATAATGCGCGGTTAACGCACTTAGCAGGATGGTAGCGGCATTTGGCGCAGCTAGCTGCGTTAATTTGTGCTCGATGGTTGCCTGAAATTGCAGATAAAAGCCCCCCGCACTTAAATTACGCGGTCGGCGCTCAAAGGGGTTATGTAACGCACTTTCTTGGTGCTCAAATAACTCATGCCAGAACCACAGACCAAACAACGCCAGCCACAGATTGTTTTCGCTATGAAACGCCCGATAACCGAGCGCCTGATAATGCGCGATGAGCCCGGCTTCTGCTTTGCCTAAATAGAGCTCGTCTACGCCAATTTGCGGGGCGGCGTGCAGCAACTGCGTGAGTTGCGAGCGGCGCTGGCTGTTGTTATCAACGCTAAATTTACGCTGATAAAAATCTTCAGCAAATAACCATTCTTCATCACAGCTGGGATCATCTAACAGCTGTTGCAAGTGCAGTTGGCACTGCGTTTTATCGCCTTGTTGCCAATATAGGCGTACTAAGCGCTCACTAGCCGGAAAACCGTTGCTTTGCTGATAAAAAGCCACAGCTAACGGCAGCAGTTTTTGCTGCTCAGCCAATTTACCCAGCTGATAACAGCGCTCGCTGCGTTTAAGGGCTAACGCCGGAATATCGGGGGTCGGCCACTGTTGCACCTTATCCAGCCAACCACGTAACAGCGGCTCGGCCGCTGTCGTGTCATGTTTTAGCAGTTTGCTTAAATCGGCCAGCGCCAGCTTAGCTTGCGCTAATTGAAAAGCTAATTCGGCCTCTGCCACATTGGTAAAGCGCGGGCTAAATTGCTGCTTAAACTGACCGGTTTGCCGAATCCCCAAGTCGCGCAAGGTAAAGAGTGAGAGGTTAGGTTCTACCCGCCCAAAATAAAGAAAATACAGATAGTTAATTGCGTCTAAGCGTTGCAGCACCACATACTGCTGTGGCAACTGCGCAATCAAGGGTAGCCAATCGATCGGCAGCGCTAAGGCCGCACGCAGCAATACCGGCTTAGTGTGGCTTTTTTTGATGTCAAGCGGAGATGCCAGTTGCGGCTGCGCCAGCTCTAGCAACTGCCATAGTGTGTCTTTGGTGAGTCGTAGCCAAAAATCAGTAAGTGCATCTTCGGTCACCGCAGCAATAAAGCCAGCATGTTGCAGCTCGGCCAATACGGGCGCTACCGGGCCAATTTCGGCATAAAACAGCTCGCTGTCGGCAAACACCCGGCCCTTACGATTAAGCATCCGCACCAGCAGCTGTTGCGCTGGCATGCTGAGTTGTTCGAAATCGGCAAGCCAGGTGCTGGCAGAGGGGGTTAGACAAGGGCCATAATGCGTTTTTACAAACTGCAACAACTCCTGAAAGTGCTGCAGATAGTAACGGGCATCTAGCTCTGGTCTAACCGTCATAGGCTTAGCTAATCACCGTACTAATCAGATAACCGGTATAACCGATAAACACCGCTAGCAAAATTGCGCCTTCCAGGCGGTTAATTCGGCCTTGCTTTTTATAGCCATAGCCCATCACAAACAACGCTGCGGTTAGCACGGCCATTAGCGTCCAATCACGGGTCAGGACTACCGCTTCCACCGCCATAGGCTCAATCGCCGCCGCGATACCGACTACGGCCAGTGTATTAAACAGGTTAGAGCCAATCACGTTACCCAGCGCAATATCGTGCTCGCCTTTTTTAATCGCAATCAGCGATGAAGCCAGCTCCGGTAAGGAGGTGCCAACCGCAACCACGGTTAAGCCGATTATCAGATCACTGACGCCCAGGCTTTGTGCGATAAACACCGCGCCGTACACCAGTAACCGCGAGGCCAGGATCAGTAGCGTCAGGCCAACCAGCAGCCAGATAATGGCTTGCTTTAGCGTCATTTGCTCGGCACTGGCCAGCTCGTCGCCCATTTCCACTGCCATCGCATCCTGTGGATTACGCATGCCCTGCCATACCGACCAGCCCATTAACACAAAGAATACCCCCAGCAAGCACCAGGCATCAAAGCTGCTAAGTTGATGATCGAACAACTGCCAGCCGGCAAACAGGGTAATTAACATTAAAATAGGTAGCTCTTTACGCAGCACCTGAGAATGCACGGCGATAGGACTTAACAGTGCGACTAAACCGAGGATCAGCGCAATATTGGTAATATTGGAGCCATAGGCATTACCCAGCGCCAGCGCTGGATTGCCATCGGCAGCCGCCATGGCGGAGACCACCATTTCCGGAGCCGAGGTACCAAAGCCGACAATCAACATACCGATTAACAGCGGCGGCATACCAGCATATTTTGCGGTGGCGGCGGCACCATCGACAAATTTATCTGCGCTCCAGACCAGCAGCGCCAAACCCGAAATCAGAGCTAACACGGCCCACAACATAGCTTACTTCTCCTGAAGGTGAACTGCGTTTAGTGTAGCATGGCACCAAAATGGCTAATAGCTGGCCAGCACAGCATTTTTTGCAGCCCAAACCGCGAGCTGCTAAGCTGCTTAAAAAGCCCGAAGGAGAGGTTGATGGCGTTAATTGGTATCTTAGCAGTGTTATTTTTGGTGCTGTTTTTACTACTGCCCTTACTGGAAAAATATGGTAGCAAGGGTGAGCAAGCCGAACAGGACTATCGTAAATATGGCCGCTGGATCTTGCCACTGGTCGCTATTTTGTTACTGGCGCAATTAATTAAGATGCTGCTTGGTTAGGGCACTATATAATTTAAAAAATTATAGTTTAAAAATTCAACACCAGCGTACTTTTAGACTATTTGATGCTGTAGTGCTAATTATTGCCAGCTCAGTGGATTTAACCGATAAAAGCGGCTCAGTAACTGATATAAGGCCGGATGCTCGGTATTAAGCTCAGCCGGCTTTTCAAAGAATACTTCAGTCAAGACCGCAAAAAACTCCGCCGGGTTGGTGGCACCATAGGGATCAAGCAATACAGGTAACCCCAGCGCCAGCCGCTGCTGCAAGTCGTCATACGCTTGCTGCATCACGCTTGACCACTGCTGATAATCACTACTGCGACTTAGCACCGGTGCACCCTGGGTCGGCCCCTGCTCCTGATCCAGTTGATGGGCAAACTCATGGATCACCACATTATGGCCATCGTGCGGATCGGCAGCCCCCGAGAGCGTATCCTGCCAGCTTAGAATGACCTTGCCCTGGCCCCAGGACTCACCGCTGAGCACCCGTTGTTCCTGCCGCACCAAGCCCGCAGCATCGGTTTGTGCTGTGTCAACAATAAAAGCAGAGGGGTAGATCAGAATACTGCGTAATGCCGGGTAATAGTGATTAGGACGGTTAAGTAATAGCAGGCAGGCCTGAGCGGCAATGGTCACCCGCATTTCATCGGTTACCGTCAGGCCATCGCAGCCAATAAAGGCTTTTTCGGCGATAAAAATCTGCATATGCTTTTTTAACTGTAGTTGCAGATCGGCAGGCAAAGCCCGGAAATACGGCATCCGCTGTTTCAGAATTTTACGCCAGGCTTCAGGAAAGGGTTTGGCAGCAATGCGCTGGCGCTGCCAACGCCGGTAATAAGGTTGTCCCAGCACTAAACCAATAATCAACAGCGTCAGTACAGCTAAAATAAGTAGCGGCAAAAGGGTGCTCCGGCACGATCAGTCGAACTCTTTTAGTGGGGTAAAGTCTGATAAAATTCAAGCCGTGTCAGGTTGTGTGCACGCCCTATGCAGAGGAGTTTCGCCTTGTTTAATTTTCTGAAAAACCTGCTGGAAAAAGCCGCTGAAGGCTTACCCGGTGCAGCCGCCAGCCATCAACCCTGGCAGGCAGCCGGCCTCAGTGAGCCACAATTTATGGCAGTGGTGCTGTTGCTGCAGCTAAGTCATGCCGATTTCGACAGTACCGAGCAGGAGCAACAACTGGTCCTGCATTATATTGAACGGGAATATGCGCTGGCCAGGCCTCTAGCGCAGCAGGTATTGGTGCAGGCCAATCAACTGGCCGCTGATGCCACCTGTTTGCATGCCTACACGTCGAAGTTGAAAGTATTAACAGAGCCAGAGCGGCTGGCGTTATTGAACCAGCTATGGCAACTGGCCTGGGCCGATGGCAGTGTCGACCCGAATGAAGAAATGATGTTGCGCAAGGTGGCGGATTTACTCTTTATCCGACACAGCGACTTTATCAAAGCCAAACTGGCCAACCAACCAGCTGCAGGCTAACGCGGCTCAGATTCGTCTTTACGCAGCACCTCACCTTCGATCACTGTGCCTTGTTGCGGCCGCTGCCCGGCGTAAGGATTGGCGCCATCTTGCTGGGCCTGCTGATAACGGGCAGCCTGCTCACGGAATTGCCGCATCCGTTGCCGGTGCCGGAATAGCAAAATCGGGATCAGGATCCAACTGAGCAGCAATGCAAACAGCAGAAAGACCGCGCCCACCAGCAACATCACGCCCAATACCAGCCATGCCAGTAGGCGCTGCAAAAAACTGCCCTGGCTACGTAGCTGAAACTGCCGTTGCCACGCCGAAGCTTGTTGGCGAAAAGAAGGATCGATCATAGGTTTCCTTTAAAGTTGCCGCCGGTAGCAACCTCAGCTACCGGCCGACATTATAGCCATTTTGGCTGAGTTTAGGCTGAATAGTTCATCAATCAGCCTTGTTACTGAGCGCCCAGCGCATAATATCTCCCCAGCTTGGCTCCTTGCCATACATCTGCATGCCACGTAAAAATATCCGGCCTGCTACCCGGCGCAGCCAGTACAGGGTGGCAAGCAACAGCATTAACGACAGCAACGGCTGCCACCAGGGCAATTCAACCAGCGCCATCCTCACCGGCATCGCCGCAAAGGAGGTGAGTGGCAGCCAACTTAATAACGTCATGGCCCAGCCGGTGGGGCTATCGATCACCAAGTAAGTAAACAGTAGCGGCAGCCAGGTGATCATCATCACCGCGCCCTTACCACTGGTATTGGGATCGTCAATCGAGGCAGCAATAGCAGCCATAAAGGTCGCACACAACACTACGCCAAGCAGGGCAAAGGGCAGTAACCAGGCTAAGACCCCAAGATTCAGCCAGTCCAGCTGCAGCGGTTTATTGGCAAACACCAGTACCGCCACCAGAAAACCCAGTAACATCATCAGCGTGGTGGTAAACATAGCTTTTAACGCACTCAGGCTATGACCCAGTACCTTGCCATCGATCCATTGCTGCGGTGTCACTATGGCAAATAACTGCTCTGTGACCCGCTGCTGCTTTTCGCCGGTAATGCTCATTAACAGTTGACCAAAGGCAGTGGTAAGCCCCATCAACAGCATAAACAGCACCGCCAGGGCGATCAGTTTTTCCGGCCGATCTTTTCCCTTATAGTTGTCATCGAGGTAACGCATTTCAAGGCTGACAGGCTGCTGTAATGCCGCCAACTGCTCTGCCGACCAACCCTGCGAGGCGGCATACTGCTGCCGGTAGTGCTCCAGCAGCACGCTTTGTAACTGCTGTTGCCACTTTTTACCGGCCTTGGTGTGGATCAGCACCTGCTCCTCGCCTGGCTCCAGCACCGCATGCCAGGTGTCGTCCTGCTGCAGCTGTCGCAACTGCTCTTCCAGGCTGACCGTCGGCTGCTGAAACTGAAACTGAGCGCTACTTTCCAGACTAAAGCCGGCCGGTACTGCGATCCGATATTGCTGGCGGCCTTCATCCACAAAGTAACTCCAGGCGAAAATCGCTCCCATTACCCCCAACATCAGCAAATACGAGATCAGCTGTTGCTTCCATTTAAAAAATCGTAAAAACTCCCATTTGGCGACGACCAGACTTTGCCGCGAAATCATACTGCTTGCTCCTGTTGCTGATGTTGGGTCATCGCATTCAGATATAACTGATGCAAGTCCGGATTTTGCATTGAGATATTTTTCAACGCACAGTAAGGCAGCAACTGCTGTAAGCAGGCCGACAGCTGTTGGGTTTCATTAAGTCGCACCAACAGCCGCTGCGGTGTCTGTAGCAGCCAGCTGTATCCGGCTAACCAGCGGTCGAGCTGCTCACTACTAATCGGCTGCTCGGTTTCAATCACGACTTCCGGTTGTGGCTGAGCCTGGCTGCGGATCTGCGCCAGAGTACCGGCCAGTACTGCCTGCCCTTTCGCCATCAACAGCATATGATCTGCCAGTTTTTCCACCATCGCCATCTGATGGGCACTTAAAATCACTGTCATGCCATCGGCACGCAATTGTTGTAAAAACTGCACCACTTTTTCCTGATTCAGCGGATCCAGACCAGAAAAAGGCTCATCCAGAATAACCAGTGCCGGACGGTGGATCACGGCGGCAATCAGCTGAACTTTCTGCTGATTGCCCTTGGACAACTGCTTTAAATCCTCTTTCCGCCGGTCCGTTAGTTCAAAAACATTGAGCCAATGCGTCAGTTGCTGTTCGGTTTCTGCGGCAGATAAACCATGCAACTGCGCCAGAAAGCGCAGATTTTTTTCAACACTCTTGTCAGCATAAAGTCCACGGTCTTCCGGCAAGTAGCCGAGATAACGGCGGGGCACATGGTCAAATTCGCCCTCATCATGCTGTACCAGAATATGGCCGGCATCGGGACGGGTCATACCGACCAGCATCCGGATAATCGATGACTTACCGGCACCATTGGGCCCCAGCAGCGCAAAAATCTCGCCTGGCTGGATCTGGAAACTGACACCACGCACCGCCTGTACCGTGGCATAGTGTTTTTCAATCTGTGTCACTGTAATTTGCATTGTTACTTAATCCTTTGCTGCACTCGCCCCACTTTACCATTATGGCCTGTTGAACTTAACCGCTTTTCTTAGCATAAATGTAACAAAAAGTGTGTTTGTGCAGCAGCTAGAGCACCATGTAGTTTAAAAAGTCGACACCAGCGAGCGCCAAAAAGTGCGCAGGCAAGGCAAGTTTTTAAAGGTTTAGTGGGCCTAAATCGAGAAAACTTAACGCAGCATGCGCGCTTTATGGCCTCGCCCTTCGGGAAGGCCTGAAAAAACCTCACTCTGCGTTCTGATTGCTCGAAAGAGCGCCACTATTCCTTCGCAATCACGCCTTGATTGAGGTTTTTTCAGGCATTCTGGTGCGCACTTTTTAAACTACATGGTGCTCTCAGCCGGCTGTTCGACGATAGTCTTAGTAATATCAGCTGCATTAGCCCCTTAGCTATGCTAAAACAGCTTTTTCTGAAACGGCGCCAGGAACTCCACAGCCTATGCGTTACCAAATCGTATTTGCCGATGCCGCTACTCTGGGCGATGCCGATTTATCGGCTTTGCACCTTGCTAACTGTCAGCTTCAGGTCTATGCCCACAGCAGCGCCGACGAACTGCCGGCACGGCTGCAAGATGCCGACATCGCTATCGTCAATAAATGCCGCTTAGACGCGGCGCTGATTGCCAAACTGCCACGCCTGAAAGCTATTATGGTGGCGGCAACCGGTATGGATAATATTGATCTACAGGCGGCCAGGGCGGCAGGAATTCAGGTGTTTAATGTTACCGATTATGCCGGCACGGCTGTGCCACAGCATGTCTTCGCCTTGCTGCTAGCACTGAGTAATCAGCTTTTCAGTTACAGCACAGCGGTACAACGTGGCGACTGGAGTCGTAGCCAGAGTTTCTGCTTGCTGGATTACCCCATCTTTGAACTGGCCGGCAAAACTATGGTGATTGTCGGCTATGGTGTCTTGGGTCAGGCAACGGCTGCCTTAGCCAGGGCCTTTGGTATGAAGGTATTGATCGCCGAGCGGCCCTCTGCCACAGAGATCCGCCCCGGCCGCCTGGCATTTGGCGCGGCACTGGCAGAGGCAGATATTGTCTCCCTGCACTGCCCTTTGACCGCTGATACCCGGCATATGATTAATAAGAACAGTCTGGCGGGGTTAAAAACCGGCGCTGTGCTGATCAATACGGCGCGCGGTGCCCTGATTGAGCCTAATGCGCTGCTTGAGGCCTTAAAAACCGGGCAGGTCGGCGCGGCTGCACTTGACGTTCTTAGCACTGAACCGCCGCCGGCTTCAGATCCGCTGCTAAATTGCAAACTACCCAATTTGTTGATCACCCCTCATATTGGCTGGGCCAGTCGTGAGGCGCGAACCAGAATGGTGTTAAAGATTGCCGACAATATTCGAGGTTTTCTCGAACGCTGAGTCAGCCGCTAAAAACTGTTATAATAATTAACTACTTTAGTAATAAGATACTACCCGGCAGAACGGATGCTCTGCCCAACATCAGCAAAGAGTGCCACTTGCATTGGATGCGCCGGGGCGATAAAAATAAGAGCTTTCTATGCGTTTTCTTTATGTTTTTTTGTTGGCGGTTGGAATAAGTCTGCCAGTGCAGGCTGCTAACCTGACAGAGCGGCTGAGTGAAGTAGACAAAAGTAAAGCTGCTGCCGAACAATTTATTTCCAGTCTGCAAAACCAGGCACTAACGACCTTAACTGCCGAAGACTATCTGGTGTTGTCAGTCAGTTATCAGACAGTCAATAACAGGGATGCGGCCCTGGATGCGGCCAGTAAGGCGGAGCAACTGGCTACTACCCCTTATTTACAGGCGTTAAGCCTGTTTCATAAAGCACAAATTCACGGCATTTATTTTCAGAATGCTGAGATGGCTCTTCAGCAGCTACTGGCTGCCGAACAACTGCTGCTTAACAGCGACGAGCAACCCAGCCTGCGCCTGCTGAATGATGTACTACGCAGTTTCGCTTCTGCCTATAATCTGCTTGGACAGTTAGCTACGGGTTTGGAGTATGCGGAGCGTAGTCTGGCACTGGCACGACAACTGGGTGAGCCGTCGCGGGAGCTAACCTCACTGATTATCAGTGGCCGGCTGGCATTGCAGGATAATCAATATCAGCGCGCCTTTTACTACTTACAGCAAGGTTTGACGCTGGCCAATCAGCTACAGGATTTTGAAAGTCTGGCTTCAATCCACTTCAGGCTGGGAATGGCGTTTCGTAAGTTGGATTTGCACCAGGATGCGCTGGAACATTTTCAGCAGGCAGCAGAGCGCTACCGCGCTTTGGATCTGCAATCTAATTATACCCATGCGTTGATTTATCTGGCTGAAACCTATCTGGAAGAGCCAATACAGGCGGAGCAAGCGCAACTGTTGTTGGAAGAAGCACGACACATCGCCGAGCAGCAGCAAAACTTACTGCGCATTGCGATGGTCAACTACAGCCTGGCCCGCACCGCCTTGGTACAGCAACAATTGGCACCCGCCGAACAATTATATCAACTGGCGTTGCAGCAATTCCGCCAAATCAACTCTGCGACCTATCTCCAGGAAATTACGCTGGCATTAGCGCGGCTCTATATCCAGCAGCAGCGTTATCCGGAAGCAGAGCAATTGCTGGCCGACATCGCGCCAGATATTAATGCCGCGGCAACTTACCTTAAGCTACGCTTCTACAACAATAAATCCGACCTGGCTGCTGCGCGCCAGCAGTGGCAGACAGCTTATCTGGCGCAGCAGCAGGCGATGCAGTTAGCACAGCAAGAGCAAAGCGAACAATTAAGAAGCACTATGGCGCAGCTGAAAGGGGGCTTAACCGATAACAACCAGGTGAGCCAGCAGTCAGCAGAGCTGAAGCAACTGCAACAACAACTCGCCGCCGCCGAATCCAGACAGCTTCTACTGCAATTATTGTTAGTCGGACTGATTTTTACTGCTTTCGTGATCTGGCAATTATACCGTCGGCAATTACCGGTAGCCACGACAACGCCTGCGCCGGAATTGGCACCAAAACAGTGGAGCCAGTTCCGTGAAAAAGTAAAACAGACCAATCAACGTACTGCACCACACTTAATAGTATTACTGCCGCGTAATCGCACCCTGCTGCAACAAAAATATGGCAGACGTTGCGTCAGCGAGTTGCTGGAACAAGTACGTCAGCAACTTAACCTGCCGGAAGTTACCGCCAGTTTTAGTGGCAGTGAAATGCTGTGGCTATGTTGCGACGATGAGCAGAAATTGCCGCAACTACAACAACAGGCGATTGCGCTGTTGGAACAAAAGCTGACTGAGCTTGGCGCCAATCCTGAATTACTGACCCTGAACTTGCCACTGCAGGACCTGCTTGGCGAGCACTGGCAAAAAGAGGATCTGAATGGTCTGGCAGAGCTGGTCTGGCTCTGCTGGTATCTGGCCGGGCAACAGTTAAACTCTGGTTCCTTGTGGCAACTGGTTGTCTACAGCAGCCATCCCCGGCCCTGTGAATGGCAGGCAGACAATTTGCGTGCCGATATATTAAATGCGCTGAAACTGGGTGAATTAACACTGCAGTTAAACGGCAATCAGCTGTCGTTTCAACTCTGAACTAATGACGCTGGCAGCAGGAATTGCTGTTGGCGTCGTTTAAGGGGGCAGAAAAACGCCAGCTCTACCGCCTGCAGCGCCAACCCTGTGGCACTTTTGTTTTGCCGGCCGTATTGCGGATCGCCCATCAACGGGCAGTTGATAGCAGCGAAGTGTCGACGGATCTGATGCTTGCGACCACTGATCAGTATTACCTCTAGCAAACTGGTATCGGTTAAACTGCAATACTCCAGCAAACTAAAACGACTTTCTGATGCCTTGCCATCCAGCGGCAGTGCAATCCTACCCTGACCCAGCACGTCAGCTGGCAAAGCGCCCTTTACCCGTACCCGGTACTTTTTGATAATAGCCCGCTCAGCGATGAGTTTGCTCAGGGCCGCTGCGGCCTGTTTATTATGTGCCAGCAAGACTAAACCATTGGCTTCACGATCAAGACGGTGCAGCAGGAACACGGGGCGGGCGGGTGTAAAGTGTTGCTCGGCAAAGCGCAATAAGCTGAGATGATCGCCCCATTCATTACCTTGCGACAACATACCGGCAGGCTTAAACCAGACACTATAGGCCTTTTCATCAGCCAGCAGCTGCGCCGCAGCACAATCCCGGCTTAAAATTTCACTGTCATAGTGCAGCGCCAGCCGATCACCGGCTTTCAGCATAAACTGGGCGCGTCTTAGTCGTTTTACTGGCTTGGCAATTAACTGCACGGCGCCCTTGTTCATCGCATCTTTTAATCGACCTTTCGGCAACTCCGGCACTGCCGTACTGAGTAGCTCTATGGCGGTGACGGGGGCTGTAGCGGTGATCTCTCGGCTTAATTTCATCGGTTCTTTGTCACCGCAACGGCGGTGTTCCCTTATGGTTTCAGACGATTGATCTTATCAAAAAGCTCTTCCCAGCCGCGAGGAATATGCCGCACCCCACCCTGATCGCGTAATAAACGCTCGATATGAATCGTCAGCCGCTTTACTGGTTGCAAGGTTTTCTGGCGGTAGCGATACAAAAAGGCCCACAACGCCAGCGACAGCACCAGCAAATAACCCAACCAGAAGGTCAGTAATGCCAGCAGTCCGGCACCGAACAAACTTTGCCGCTGCTCCAGCATAACCAGGGACAGAGGTTGCTTTCCGATCCGCTGCAACTGCAATACACGTTGCTCCAGGTCGCGCAATGGCGTCTGGCCATTACCTAATAATTTGCCATGCTCGTCCAACAGGAAAAAATCGGTTCCAGGCAACAGCTTCTGAAAAGGCTCAAGCAAAACGGCTGAGTCAATGACAAAGATCAACCAACCGCCATGCCCATCGGCAAAGCGTAAACGGCGGCTTAGCAAAATTTTGTTCGTTTCCAGGTGGCTCAAACCGGCTTGCTCGGCAACCGGTACCTTGCGCTGCTGCTCAAGCCAGGGCTGTAAAGTCTGGATTTGCAGTAGCGAGAGCTGTTGCGGCGTTAAATACACTAAATCCTGATCCGACCAATACAGCACGCGATCCAACCATGGGTACAGGGTTCTGGCGGTATTCAGCGCTGCTTCAGAACGGCTTAAAAAATGCAGTTCGTTATTGGATAGCCGCTGTGCCGAGCGCAAACTTGCTATATCAGGTGTTTGGCCGTCAAGGGTATAAAGGGGGGAATTAAATACGGATAGCGAGTCCGCTTGTTCCAACAACGCCTGTTGCTGCATGCTGTCAGCAAACTTTTGTAAAGGTAATAACTGCGCATCCAAATGCAGCGCCTTAATGGCCAGGCGCTGACTCTGCAACTCCATTCGCTGCTCCAGTGTCAGCAAGAAATGCACTGTTGCCGCAGCAAAACTTAATAGCAACACAAAAAACGCACCCAGACGCCGGGTGCGTTGATATTCAGAAAGGATCGGGTTCTGCATCGGCTGTCCTTGCAGCAGCATTTAACTCAGCTGAACATACTACGTTTTGGCGCAGAGTTAAATACCACGGGCCATCTGGCCCGATTCTGCCTACAGATTAGCCTCGGCAAAGGACGCCAACCGGCTGCGAACCACACCGTTCAGGTTAATAGTAGTACTGCCCTCAAAGTTCTTAAAACGTTCGACAATATAGGTTAGCCCTGAGGTCACCGCGGTCAGATAGTTGCTGTCAATTTGCGACAGGTTACCGGAGCAGATTAACTTGGTGCCCTCGCCGCAACGGGTAATAATAGTTTTTAACTGCGCAGCACTGAGATTCTGGCATTCGTCGAGGATCACTATCGCATTTTGAATGCTGCGGCCGCGCATAAAGTTAACCGACTTAAACTGGATATTGGCTTTCTCCATAATGTAATTCACGCTGGCGTGCGGATGCTCATCGGTTTTGTGCAGCACTTCCAGCGAATCGGTGATGGCCGCCAGCCAAGGCGCCATTTTTTCCTCTTCTGAGCCGGGTAAAAACCCAATCGACTCAGCAATTTCCGGAGTATTACGGGTGACGATGACCTTATCGTACATGCCTTTCTCAATCACCAGCTCTAACGCAGCGGCAAGGGCTATCAGGGTTTTACCGCAACCGGCGGGGCCAGTCAGGATCACCAGATCCATCTGTGGATCCAACAGCGCCTGTAACGCCATTGCCTGATAGATATTTTTCGGATGAATACCCCACGCATGGCGGTGCATCATACGTTCCACACCATAATCCGCAATCTTCAGCTCTGTCTCAGTGATCGCCAGCACCTTGCCAGCAAAGGTTTCTGCTTCATCAATCAGATATTCATTTACATAAGCATTCGGTAGTACCTTGCGGCTGATATAGTGCACGACCTCGCGCCCCTCATTGACGGTGCGGCATTCGCCAACCTGTGACCAGAACTCGCCGCTAAACTTGTAATAGCCTTTATACAGAAATCTGACATCGTCAATTAACTGGTCAGTGCGGTAATCTTCGACCAGCTTCAACCCGGCGCCCTTGGCCTTTAGCCGCATATTGATGTCTTTTGTCACTAATATGACTTTGACCGGACTCTTTTCGCGCTGTAAATAAAGGGCAGTATTAATAATCAGGTGATCGTTTTCACCACCGGGTAAGCCCGGAATTTCATCTTTCAAATGGTGGTCGTTAATAATAAAGATATGTCCGCTGGGTCTTTCATCACTGCGGGCCGGTAAGGCCACACCGTGCAACATCTGTTCGGGTGATGCATCTTTCAGCACATCCTCCAGCGCCCGGATCGCCACTCTGGCATCACGGCTAACGTCCTTATGCCGATCTTTAATATGATCCAGCTCCTCCAGTACGGTCATCGGGATTACAACATCATGTTCTTCGAAGTTCAGAAAAGCGAAAGGTTCGTGCAGCAGAATATTGGTATCAAGGACGTAGATCTTCTTCTCTTTCGATTTTTTCCGCGCCATAGGCACTGCTCCTTTTTGTTTTCACCCACAGATTTTTGCATCCTATTAGTTCAGCATAGTGCATCCGTCTCAGACTGCTATACTGAGTGACAGTTTTTTTAAACTGTCCTGTGACTACCTTGCGACATTCAGATGACAGAAAAATGACCGCAGCAGCTTGTTTTGCTGATGCATCAGAGCGTTTTTCGCTGTACCATGACGCCCCATTTTTAGACTGCCAGGATTACGTATGAGATTTGCACTGGGCCAGCGTTGGATTAGCGACGCGGAATCAGATTTAGGGTTAGGAACCGTTATCGCAATTGAAGGACGGATGCTAACGTTATTGTTTCCGGCCAGTGGCGAAACCCGGCTCTATGCCCAGCAAGAAGCTCCGCTAACCCGCGTTACCTTTAATGTTGGCGACCAGATTAAAAGTGCAGAAGGCTTCAGTATTCTGGTGCAGGAGTTAAGCGAGCAACAACAGCTGCTCAGCTATCATGGCGTGCGCACCGATAACGGTGAGCCGGTGGTGTTGCGCGAAACTTTTCTCGATCACTTTCTCAGTTTTAATAAGCCGCAGGACCGCCTGTTCGCGGGTCAGATCGACCGCTTTGAGTACTTTCCACTACGTTTCCAAAGCTGGCAGATGCAGCAACAACTGCAGCAAAGCCCACTGCGTGGCCTGGCCGGTGGCCGGGTGAGTTTGATCCCGCACCAACTGTATATCGCCAGCGAAGTTTCCCAGCGTCACGCACCACGGGTGTTATTGGCTGACGAGGTCGGCCTGGGTAAAACTATCGAAGCGGGCCTGATCCTGCATCAACAATTACTGACCGGGCTAGCCAGCCGGGTACTGATCGTGGTACCGGAATCGCTACAACATCAGTGGCTGGTTGAAATGTGGCGCCGTTTTAATCTGCGCTTTTCGATCTTTGATGAAGAACGTTGCCAGCAAGCACAATTAGATGCTGATAATCCCTTTGATACTGAGCAACTGGTGTTATGTAGCCTTGAGTTTCTAACAAAAAAGAAAAGTTGGCATGAACAGGCTGTAGGTAGTCACTGGGATATTCTGGTGGTCGATGAGGCACATCATCTGCAGTGGCAACCTGAGGCGGCAAGCACGGAATATCAGCGCATTGAGGCACTGGCGCAGGATACGGCCGGCCTGATTCTGCTTACTGCGACACCTGATCAGCTTGGTCATCAGAGCCACTTCGCCCGTTTGCGCCTGCTTGATCCTGACCGTTTTTATGATTATCAGGTGTTTTTAGCCCAAGAGCAGACGTATCAACATATTGCCGCCCTGGCGCGCCGCTTGATGCAAACAACGGACCCTGATGCCGAATTAGTGACAGAGCTGAGACAACTGTTAGCTGACAATGAAAGTCACACCCTAGTTGAACAGTTAAGCCAGCAACCTGAGACGATGCCTGCGATCAAAGAGGCATTGCTGAAACAATTACTGGACCGTCACGGCACAGGCCGCATCCTGTTCCGTAACAGCCGTGCCGGTATTAAAGGCTTTCCAAAACGCCATGCGGTTCCGGCACCGCTCAGCTTGCCTGCCCAGTATGAAAATGCATTAAAGGTGTTTCAGAATTTGCAGCAGGACGCACCACTGCTACACCGGGTGCAGGCACAACTCTTTCCCGAACAGGTATTTCAGGATTTTGAGGGTTCGAGCAGCCAGTGGTGGCAATTCGATCCCAGAGTCAGCTATTTGCTGGATCTGTTAAAACAACATCGGCCGGCGAAGTTTCTGGTGATTTGTAGCAAAGCAGCCACCGCCATAGCGCTAGAGGAGGCGTTACGCACCCTGGCCGGAGTAAGAGCCGCTGTGTTTCACGAAGGCATGAGCATTCTGGAGCGTGATAAAGCCGCGGCCTACTTTGCGCAGGAAGAATACAGCGCCCAGGTACTGCTATGCTCAGAGATCGGTAGTGAGGGCAGGAATTTCCAGTTTGCGCATCATCTGGTGCTGTTCGATTTACCACTGAATCCGGATCTGCTGGAACAGCGTATCGGTCGCCTGGACCGGATCGGGCAGCAACAGGATATCCAGATCCACTTACCCTATTTTGCCGGCACCGCGCAGCAATTGCTATTTGACTGGTATCAGCAAGGCTTGGATGCCTTCGCCCAAACCTGCCAGAGCGGACGAATTATTTTTGAACAACAACAGCAACAGCTGTTGCAACTGCTTGCCTCGGCGGCCTGTCAGTCTGAATCGGTTCTGGCTTTTATCAGCGACACCGCAAGCCTGGCAGCCCGGTTACGACAGCAACTGGAGCAAGGACGTGATCAGCTACTTGAACTTAACTCCGCTGGCGGTAGCAAAGCAATCGAGTTAGCGACAGCAATCAGTCAGTTGGATCAGGATGTGCGGTTACCGATGCTGATGTTTAAAGCCTGGGACCTGCTGGGCGTCGCTCAGGAAGATCGCTCAGACACCAGCATTATCTTGCGCCCGTCGGAACAATTGCAGCTGAACTACCCCGGGTTGGACGATGAAGGCACTACCGTCACCTTTGACCGCTTAACGGCGCTGGCAGAGGAAGATATCCAGTTTCTAAGCTGGGATCACCCGATGGTCACCGGCACTTTGGATCTGCTAAGCAACGAGCACTTTGGCAATAGCTCTGTCGCCCTGCTACCGAACAAGGCGTTACCGGTCGGCAGCTTCTTTGTCGAACTGATTTTTATCGCTGAAGCCAGCGCACCGGCTATTTTGCAGCTTAACCGTTATCTGCCGCCAACGCCCATTCGCTTGCTGCTGGACAAAAGCGGTAAAGATCTGGCGGCAAAAGTGCCCTTTGATAACTTTAACCGTCAGCTAAAACCCGTAGGTCGGCAAACCGGAGCCAAATTGGTTAATGCGTTACAGAATCTGATCCATCCTTTACTGGCTGCGGCGGAGCAACAGGCAAACAGTCAACTGGCGGCACTCAAAGCTGAGGCTGTTAGCCAGTTACAACAGCAATTGACTGCCGCAATCCAACGTCTGCTGGCGCTGCAAAGCGTTAATCCACTAGTTCGGCCGGAAGAAATTCATCACCTGCAAGCACTGCGGCAGCAAGGCGAGGAATACCTTGCGAAAGCTCGCCTGAAACTTGATGCGATACGGGTTATCGTAGTGAGCCACGACTAGTATGCTATTGGATTATCGCCCACCCCTGTCACCCTATCTGGACATTCTGTATCAGGATGACCAGTTAGTGGTGTTGAATAAACCCAGTGGCCTGCTCTCTGTGCCAGGCAAAGCTGCCGAGCATTTTGACAGCTTGCAATACCGAGTACAGCGGGTCTGGCCACAGGCAAGTGTGGTGCACCGGCTGGATATGGCAACCTCAGGTCTGATGGTAATGGCACTGACCAAGGAAGCACAGCGTGAACTCAACCGGCAATTCTCGGAACGGACGATCAAAAAACGCTACCTGGCAAGGGTAAGCGGTTGTATTAAGGCAGATCGGGGGAGTATTGAGTTACCATTGATCTGCGACTGGCCCAACAGGCCCAAGCAAAAGGTTTGCTACCAATATGGGAAAGCCTCACTGACTAATTTCCGGGTATTACAGCGCACTGCAGACAGCAGCCTGGTTGAACTGGAGCCGGTAACCGGACGCTCACACCAGCTCAGAGTACACCTACAATTCCTTGGCCATCCGATCCTGGGCGATAAATTTTATAATCCGGATTTTCAACAAATCGGGCGGCTGCAGCTACATGCTACCGAGCTCTGTTTAGTACACCCGGAAACTGCAGAAAAACTGACTTTTTTTGCAAAATGCCCTTTTTAAGCTATAATTTAGAACTTTATTAACCTAACATTCAGTTTTACTGGTTAAGATGCCACTGTCGTAAAATTAAACGCTTAAATTTGTTCAAAACTAATAATACTGTCAAAACAATATGGTAAACTATTACAAGTTTGCTAAGTTGGATGAATCAAAGGAGAAACGGATGAAACTGAAAGCAACCGCCATTGCAGTTCTGGCTGCATTACCACTGCTGAGCGCACAGGCCTTTGCCAACGCTCCTTCAGCAAAGGACCTGGAAAAGAAAGTCTTCGGCTCATTATTCGGTGAAAGCTACTTTACGGACACCCGTAAAGGCCAATCAGCGGCATGGGATAACGTTGATAACGGTTGGGGCGTCGGTGTAGAAATCGGCTACCGCCTGAACGAAACCTGGGGCGTTCGTGCTGAGTATGCCCGCCAAAGTCTGGACTCATTAACTCAAAGCTCACGCGTTACCGGTGACCGCTTTGGTGTTGATGCAATGTATCACATCCCAAATTCAAATGTTTACCTGGTCGGTGGCTGGAAACACTTTGAACACAATATCGCGTTTGACGCCCTGAACGTCGGTGTGGGTTACCGTTACTTCATCAACGAAAGCGTTGCCTTATTCGCTGAAGGTAACCGTTTCCGCGGTATCAGCCGTGGTCAGTGGAATGATGCCTCTATCAAGTTCGGCGCCAGCTGGATTTTCGGTGCGGCAGCAGCTCCTGCGCCAACTCCGGCTCCACAACCTGAGCCAGCTCCGGCCCCAGTAGTTGTAGACTCTGACGGTGACGGCGTGCCAGATAGCCGTGACAAGTGTCCGAATACACCAGCAGGTCAGAAAGTTGATGCTGATGGTTGTACCATCTACACCGAGAAAATGGACCGTGTTGGTGACGTAGATATCGAAGTTCGCTTCGCTTTCGACTCTGCCACTGTGTCGCCAGAAGGCCGCACTGAAGTTAACAAACTGGCAGCGTTCATGAAGCGTTTCCCAGAGTCAGTGGTTTTCATCGAAGGTCACGCCTCTAACATCGGTAAACCAGAATACAACATGCGCTTATCTGAGCGTCGTGCTAAAGCCATCGCTGACCTGTTAGTTGCTCAGGGCATCGAAAGCTCACGCATTACCTCAAAAGGCTTTGGTGTAACTCAGCCTCGCGTACCTGGTAACAGCCGTGAAGCTCATGCTGCTAACCAGCGCATCGAAGCTAAAGTAACTGCCAAAATCAAAGAGCCAGTGATGCGTTAATCGCCACTTAATGCTCAAAAAAGCCGCTGACAACAGCGGCTTTTTTATTTTCCGGGGTATTAGATAAAATTTCAGTTGCCGCGCCGGGCGAAGGCTGCTAATTTTTAGCTCGCTATACTAAGCTCCGGGAACGAGTAATGATGTCTTGTTTTGTCAAATTCTGTTTAGCTGCCACCTTGCTGCTTGGTAGCACCACACTGCTAGCTGAAACAGCCAACTCTGAGTCTTTAGTTCAACTGGAACAAGCTTCGCATGTTTGTAATGATGAACATGAAGCAAAACGACTGGCCGCCAATGACCACTTAAGAGAAATGGCCAAAGCACTGGTTGAATTTAAAGCCACTAAGTATTGTTTTATTTTACAACCGTCGGTACTGGTCAGATTGTTGGAACACCACGGTAGCTATGTTAAGTTCAGTCACGATAACAAAGTCCTGTATACCTTCAGTGAGCACCTGCAAAGCGCAAACTAACCCTTAGCTAAAAATGTGGTCCAGCTGCAAGCTATAATACTGTCAGCGGCTTAAGTTTTAGCCGCCATGACCGATACGGTATTATCTGGCTCATCGGGTGTCACTATGCCAACATTTCGCGCACTGCCATTAGTAGCTCTGTTATTGGTTACCTGCCCTGCCCTGGCAAACTGGCAGGATATTGTGCGCCAGCACCCCAGCCTTGAGCTTACAACATTAACGACTGCAGAAACCTCAATTCAGCTGGCCAGGGTGCCTGCCGTTACCCGTCAGAGCAAAGGTACTGTCATCTTTATGCCAGCACAGCAGCGTCACCTGCTAAGTCCGCAGCTTTGGGGGTTTCTGTTTCAGCATTTGCCGGCTTTTGGCTGGAGCATTCTGGCCCTGCCTGAACTTGAAGCACATCAGGCGCAGGACGCCAGCACTGCGTTGGCAGCAAACAAAGCCCAGTTGGCTGCCCGCTGGCAAGCATTACAGCAGTTGCAGCCGGCACCCACAGGCCCGCTAATCATCCTGGTCCAGGGTGAGGTTGCTGGTGCCTGGCATGCATTGCTGATGGAGCAGGACGAACTTAATATTGCCGCCGTAGTCAGTATCGGGGCCTATCTGAAAGATCCGACGCTACAGCTACAGCTACAACAACAGATGACTAATCTAAAGGTCCCAGTCCTGGACCTGCTTACCGGCGCCGACCATCCGTGGTCAGCAACGGATAGTCAACAGCGGCAACTGTTGGCACGAGCACAGTCTAACCCTCTGTACCGGCAACGTTATTTACCCGATATGCATTATCATGCCAGCCAGCAGGAGTGGCTGTTCAAAGAAATCTTTGGCTGGCTCAGTAGTTTAGGATTCTAACGCTCCTAACCCGCTTTCGCCCGTTGCTGCTTGATAAATTCATACGCGGCCTGTATTTCCTGCGACCTTTGCTTGGCAACCTCCAGCATCGCCGCTGGCACCCCCTGCGATACCAGTTTATCCGGGTGATGCTGAGCCATCAGCTTACGGTACGCCCGCTTCAACTCCAACTCGCTGCATTCGGGACTGCAATCCAATAGTTGATAGGCTCCCGCTAACGTAAGCCCCTGAACATTGCCGGTAGTTTGCTCCTGCCGTGACTGGTAGGAACGTAATAATTGCTCCAGCACCGGCTGCGCGATCTTAAGCTCCTGTGCAATAACGGTTAGCAGGCGCCGTTGCTCAGGCACAATCTTGCCTTCGGCCCAAACCGTACCCAATTGCACTTCTAAAAATAATTGCAGCACTTCTGACCGCGAGCGATAGCACTGATAAAACGTTTGTAACTGCTCCCGAAACGGGAAGTTTACTGCTTTACCATCACGGAACGCTGCCTGCGCCTCGCGTTGCTGGCTGGTGGTTAATCCCAGCTGTTGCATAAAACGATTGGCCTGTGCAATATGCGCTTGCGTTACCACGCCACGCGCTTTCGCCAGGTGCCCCATCACCGCAAAACTGCTGTACATAAACAGAATTTGCTCGTCTTCAGGTTGCAGCCGGTGACGTAATTGCGCCCAACGTTTCAAAAACCATTGGTCAGCAAGATGTCCAAGCAATACACCCAGTACCAGCCCCGGCAATTTTAGTAATGCCAGGCCGAATAAGGCTCCCAATACTTTACCCCACACCTGAACTTCTCCGTCTTCACTTAACCTAAGCAGCTGTCCTGCCGGGTAATCCTGACCTTCACTCAGCCGCACTATATCGGATTAGCAGGATTTCTAAAATTGATTTATCATAGCAAACCCGCGCAACGCGGCACGGGTAGCGCATTAACGAGAAGAAGGCATGAAACAGGGTTTAAGTTTAGCAGGACTCATCTGGGCGGCTTTGCACGCCACACAGGCACAAGCCCAACAACCTGCTCCTGCACTCTGTTACCAACCGTTAAGTATCCCCGAAGCGCTGCAATCGGCTACCCCCTCCGATAACAGTATCCGCATATTTTCTGACACCGTAAGCTTACAGGATAATCAGCAGGCTGATTTTTCCGGCCAGGTACAGATTATGCAGCGCGACACGCTTTTGCAGGCACCAAGAGCCCGCTATAGCGCCAGCAATCAACAGTTGATTGCCGATGGTGGTATTGAATATTACAACAGTGACCTTTATGTCAGTGGCAGTCGCTTTGCTGCGGATCTGGCAAACAATAGGGCGCAATTATCGGACGCCCGCTATCAGTTTATCAGTCAAGCCGGCCGGGGCGAGGCCAAAGCCCTGGTCGCCTCTACCGAACAGTTACAGCTGAATCAGGCCTTATTTACGACCTGTCCCCAGCAGGATAATAGCTGGGGGCTATATGCCGAGGAAATTACCATTGCGGCAGACTCAGGCTGGGGCGAAGCGCATCATGCGGTCTTCCGCATCAAGGATGTGCCGGTATTTTATATTCCCTATCTGACCTTTCCGGTTGATGATCAGCGCAAAACCGGCTTGTTAATTCCCAAAGTCGGCAGCTCACAGCGGGTCGGGTTAGATTTAGAACTCCCCTATTATTTTAATCTGGCACCCAACTATGATTTGACCCTGACCCCCCGCTATATGAGCAAGAGAGGGACTCAGTTAAAATCAGAATTTCGCTATCTGACTGCAGCACACCAAGGGCAGCTGCAGCTGGAGTATTTGCATAACGACAATGATAAGCCAACCGGTTTTGGACAACGTTATCTGGGCCATATCAGCCATCGCTCAGACTTTAGCGAGCGTTGGCGTGGCTACGTGGATTTTACCGATGTCAGTGATGATGCCTATCTGACGGAACTGGGCTCCGATTTCAATAGCCAGAGCGATACCCAGTTATATCGTGAAGCTAACCTTAGCTACTTCGGGGATAAAGTTCATTCTCAGTTGAAGTTACAGGGTTTTGAAATCCTGGGAAACTACAACAGGGCCTATCAGGCCATGCCACAACTCAGTCTGGCATCGGCTAACCCGCTGCAGCTGACTGATAATCTGCAAGGATTATGGCAGGCTCAGTATGCGCATTTTCGCAACGCCGATGCATTCTACACCGCTGCCGATCGGATCCATCTGGAACCGACAATCAGATTACCTTATATCACCCCGGCTTTTGAATTAACCGCCGAAAGCAGTCTGCTGTATACCTATTATCAACAGCAAAGTGAGCAACAACTCGACGCTGAGCAGGAAAAAATCAGCCGGACACTGCCCAAGCTTCGTTTGCATGCCCGGGTGAATTTTGAGCGCGAATATGACTGGTTCGGTGAACAAGCACTGCAAACCTTTGAGCCTCAACTGCAATATCTGTATATTCCTTACCGCGATCAGAGTCAGATCGGCCTTTACGATACGACCCGCTTGCAGGACGATTACTATGGTCTGTTCCGGCAGAATCGCTTTTCCGGTTTGGACCGGATAAACGAGGCCAATCAACTGACTGTGGGTTGGACCACCCGCTTTTATGATAATACTGATAATGAGTTGTTCCGTTTTAGCCTTGGTCAGATCTTCTTTCTGAAAGAACCGGAAGTGACCAACGACGTGCTAACCCAAGATCTGGTTTCCACCGAATCGATGCTCGCATCGGAAATGATTTGGCATTGGTACCGCCGTTGGTACGTTAGCAGTGCATTACAATATGATATCGACAGCAAAAAGCTGATAAAAAGTAATGCCAGCCTCGACTACCGTGGCAGCGAGAATACCTTACTGCAATTGAACCATCGCTACAGTCGGGCGGTCTCAGGTGTGGAAATCCAGCAACTCGGCTTATTTGGTGCTATCCCCCTGCAACAAAACTGGCAACTGATCGCCAGTTACTATCGGGATGTGACAAATCATCGTATGATAGACGCCAATCTCGGACTGCAATATGAATCCTGCTGCTGGGCAGTACGTTTTGTCGCCAGAAGGCAGGTGAGAGCCGATCTGGAAAGTGGTATCACCGATCTGAACCAATTTGCCCGTCTGGACAGCGGCTTTAGCCTGCAGTTTGTGTTTAAAGGCTTTGGCGATAAAGCAGGTTTTGGCGTTGCCGATATGTTGTCGAATGGCATTTTTAGCTACCGGCGCCCGTATTTACTAACAAATTAATGTAGGAAATTATGAAGTTACAACAACTTATCTGTGCATTCTTGCTTGGCGCCGCCAGCCTGGCACTCTGCGCCGCTGAACGTGAAGTCGATCGGGTGGCAGCTATTGTCGATAATGGCGTGATTTTAAAAACCGATATTGATGAGATTGTTGAACGGGTTAAACGCAATGCGCAAGCGCAAGGTCAAACCTTGCCATCTGACCAGGCACTGCGTACTCAGGCAACAGAACGCTTGATTATGACCAATTTGCAGCTACAAATGGCACAGCGTATGGGTTTGCAAATTTCCGATGCGCAGCTCGACGATACTATCCGCAATATCGCTCAGGGTGAAAATATGACCCTGGAGCAATTTCGTCAGCGCGTCACCTCTGAAGAGGGTAATTATGAACGTTTCCGGGAAAAGGTACGCGAAGAAATTATTACCAACGAGGTGCTACGCGCTAACGTACAACGCAGGATTTATATCAGCCCGCAAGAAGTCGATAACCTGCTGAAACTAATGGAAGAACAGGGCGCGATTAACGAACAGTACAAACTGGGTCATATTCTGATAGCCATCCCGAGCCAGGCAACGACTGAGCAAATCAATGACGCACGCGAGCGTGCCGAGCAGGTCATTAAGTTACTGCGCGAAGGCAGCGATTTCCGCCGGATTGCCATTGCCTCTTCCAGTGCGGCCAATGCTTTGGAAGGTGGTGAATTGGACTGGATGGGTATTAACGAAATGCCAACTCTGTTCTCGGAAGCCATTCGTGGTCGCAAAAGAGGCGATTTGGCAGGACCTCTACGCTCAGGTGCCGGCTTTCATATTCTGACTATTTTCGATATTCGTGGCGAAAACGTGACTGAATTACAGGAAGTTAAAGCCCGGCATATTTTAGTGAAACCTTCAATTATCGTCAGTGAAGAACGTGCTCGCGCCCTGCTAAATGACATCCTGCAAAAGGTTCAGGCTGGTGAAGCTGACTTTGCCGAGATGGCGAAACAATATTCTGAAGATCCGGGCTCGAAACTAAACGGTGGCGAACTCGGTTGGAGTGAACCTGATGTATACGTACCCGCGTTCCGCGATACCCTGAACCGGTTGCAGTTAAATGAAATCAGTGAGCCCTTCCGTACCGAACACGGTTGGCATATTGCGCAGCTGTTGGATCGCCGTACTGTAGATGCTACTGCAGATCGTAAGAGAGAACAGGTATACCGTATGATCTTCAACCGCCGTTTCAACGAGGAGTCCACCAGCTTCCTGCGCGAACTGCGTGATGAAGCCTATATTGAAGTTCTGGCCGATAACTGATGACCTTGCGCCTGGCAATAACTCCCGGTGAACCTGCCGGTATAGGTCCTGATCTGGTACTGGCGCTGGCACAACAGGCCTGGCCGGTTGAGTTGGTTATTTGCGCTAACCTGCAGTTGCTGCGCGACCGCGCACAGCAACTGGGTTTGCAAGTACAGTTTTTACCCTTTGATGCGGCAGTACCTGCGAAACCACAGGCAGCAGGTACGCTGACAGTTCGGGACTTTCCTCTTGCCGCTGCCGTGGTTCCTGGCGAGCTCAATGCTGCCAACGGCAACTATGTTGTCGAGACCTTAACGGCAGCCGGCGCAATGGTGATCGCGGGAGAGGTCGCTGCCATCGTCACCGGACCAGTGCACAAAGGTATTATCAATCAAGCGGGTATTGCTTTTAGCGGCCATACCGAGTTCTTTGCCCAGCAATCCAACACCCCTTATGTGGTGATGATGCTGGCCACTGAAGGTTTAAGAGTGGCACTGGCTACCACCCATATTCCACTGGCCTATGTTGCCAAAGCCATTACCCGTGAACGTTTATTAAAAGTGCTGACCATTTTGCATCAGGATCTGCAGCAGAAATTTGGCATCCCTGAACCGAAAATTTATGTGTGCGGCTTAAACCCGCATGCCGGTGAAGGAGGTCATCTGGGCCGCGAAGAAATTGATGTGATTATCCCGGCATTAAATGAGCTGCGCTCGACCGGGATGCAACTGTTCGGTCCGCTACCTGCCGATACCCTGTTTCAACCCAAATATCTGAACAATGCCGATGCCGTGTTGGCCATGTATCACGATCAGGGTTTACCGGTTCTGAAATACAAAGGCTTTGGCCGCTCAGTAAATATCAGCCTGGGCTTACCCCTGATCCGGACCTCTGTCGATCATGGTACCGCACTGGATCTGGCTGGCAGCGGCAAAGCCGATCCGGGCAGCCTATTTCATGCTGTCAGAGAAGCCATTCAACTGGCACAACGCACCCTGGATAATCATGACTGACAATGTTCATCAGGGCCACCGCGCCCGCAAACGCTTTGGCCAAAACTTTTTACATGATCCTCAGGTCATTGGCAGAATCGTCAAAGCGATAGCACCGAAAAGTACAGATCTGCTGGTCGAAATTGGCCCTGGACTGGGTGCGCTGACTGAACCGGTTGCTGAGGCGGCAGGAAAACTCACAGTCGTAGAGCTGGACCGCGATCTGGCTGAGCGTCTGCGCCAACACCCTACCCTTGCTGACAAACTGCAAATTTTTCAGGCTGATGCCATGAAGTTTGATTTTCGCCAGTTAATCCAGCCCGGGCAAAAGCTCAAAGTCTTTGGTAACCTGCCATACAATATTTCTACGCCTTTACTGTTTCATCTGTTTGAATTCGCGGATGAAATTGAAAACATGCATTTTATGCTACAAAAGGAAGTGGTAGATCGGATGACGGCCAGCCATGGGGGTAAGGACTATGGTCGCCTCAGTGTGATGACACAGTACTATTGCAAGGCACTGCCGGTCGTGCAGGTGGGGCCAGGCGCCTTTAAGCCGGCGCCGAAAGTCGATTCTGCAGTGGTACGCCTGATCCCTTTCCCCAAAGCCGAGCGGGCCGCCGTTGACCCGGCCATCCTAAACCGGGTTTGTCTGGAAGCCTTTAATCAGCGCCGTAAAACACTGCGCAATGGCTTCAGTAATTTCGCCACTGCTGAACAAATTGAAGCCCTGGGCATCAACCCGGGGTTAAGACCCGAGCAACTTCCAGTTACTGACTTTATCCGCGTTGCGCAGTGGCTGGCGACACAGGAAAAGACGGATGCAAGCTGAACATCAGGTCAAGGTTTCGGTAGACAGTTTTTATCTTGGCGCCCAGTCTGATCCCGCCGAACAACGTTATGTGTTTGCTTACTGTGTCAATATTACCAATCACAGCAGCCTGCCAGTGCAGCTGCTGCGACGCTACTGGCTGATCACCGATGGCAACGGTAAACAAACTGAGGTCGCCGGTGACGGGGTGATAGGGGTACAGCCGGAACTGCAACCGGGTGAAACCTACAGCTATACCAGTGGCGCAGTATTAGAAACCCCTGTCGGCACTATGCAGGGTTACTATGAAATGATTGATGCCGCCAAACACCCCTTTCAAACCCCTATCCCGCTGTTTCGACTGGCCATGCCGCACGCGCTGAACTGATGGCTACCTACGTTATCGGCGATTTACAAGGTTGCTTTGAACCGCTGCAGCGCTTGCTGGCGGTGCTGAATTATCAGCCGGCGCAGGACAGCTTGTGGTTCTGTGGTGATCTGATCGCCCGCGGTCCTGATTCCTTAGCCTGCCTGCGCTTTGTTAAGCAACTGGGCAGTGGCGCCCGGGTCGTACTGGGTAACCATGACCTGAACTTTATTGCCCACTATTATGGCTATGGCAAAATTAAAGCCGCCGATAAGCTGGAGGCGCTGTTGGCGGCACCGGATCTGAGCGAACTGGTGCATTGGCTATGTCAACAACCCTTATTACAACGCGGGCCAGAGGATGCCTATTGGATGCTGCATGCCGGCCTGGCCCCGGACTGGGACCTGCCGACGGCAATTAGCGCCTGCGCCGACGTTTCCCGGCAGTTACAGCACGATCCCGTGCCACTACTCGCCGCCATGTACGGTAACTTACCGGCACGCTGGGCAGATGCCCAAACTGAGGAGCAACGCTGGCGCTATACCATCAACGCCTGCACCCGGATGCGCTTTTGCCATCCCGACGGCGCACTGGAGCTATCCAGCAAGGCTGCGCCAGAAAATCAACCAGATTTGGTACCCTGGTACGAATTCTGGCGCAATAAACCTCATCCTGAGTTATTATTCGGCCACTGGGCCGCGCTCAACGGTCAAAGTCCGATAGCCGATATTCAGGCGCTGGACACAGGTTGTGTATGGGGAAATCTACTGACCGCCTATTGCGTTGAAAGCAGACAACGTTATAGTGTCAGAGCAGAACAACAATAATAGGTTAGGCTTGGCCACTCGGCCCCGTCTTTGCTGCATAAGACAGTACAGTCCGACCACATAATTCGATCAAACTGGAGTTGTTATGAAGTTGACCGTAAAACTAAGGGTAGTTGGCGGTTTCAGTGTGATAACCTTGCTGTTGCTGATTATTGGCTTTACCGCCTACTCGCAACTGAGCAGCATTAGTTCCTCTACCGCCGAAGTAAACAATGTTTCAATCCCGGCTTTAGAAAACAGTGCGTTAATGAAGAGCGAGTTTGTGCTGATGAGTAAAATCAGTCTGCAAGCCTTTAATGCACCGACCAACGAACAGATCAGCAGCCTGCGCGAACAATTTGCTACAGAACAACGCGCCTACTCGACCGCTGCCGCAGAGCTAAGCAAAGCAGTACAGCAACAACAACGCCTACGGGAAGCGACACAACCTGTTGCGGCTGCCTTTGACGCCTTTATCCCACTTTCGAATCAGTTATTTGATCAACTGGCACAAAACCTCCAGTTACAAAGCAGCATCGACAGCAAAATGGCCGAGTTGGAAGGACATGCTGATGACATGGCGTCCTTACTGCTCGATTTTACTGACTTAAGCAATGTGCGCAGCCGCTTTCCACGTGCTTATCAGGCTGCGACGCAAATGGAGACCGGAATTAATAGCCTGATCAGCGTGGTAGTGGATTTGAACCGCACCAGCAATGACAATACCGCCAGCACTATCAATAATGATATTGCATTCCGGTTACAGGACTTAGAAACCCAGCTGCAAGTTATGCTAAGCGAAGCGTCACAGGTAGCCATGCCTCAAGAGCTGGCCGAGAAGCTGCAAGACGTAGCCCAGTTGTTGGATGCCAGCAAAGGCATACCCGCCTTGAAAGTACAGTTTCTGCAGGGTAAAACCCGAGCGTCACAGCTGCTGCAACAAGCGGACGAACAAACCAGCATGGCGATCACCCGTCTGGATGCTTTATTGAACCAAAGCACCCGGGTAGCGGCAGAAATTCAGGAGCAAAGCCGTAGCAGTGTTAGCAATGCCGTCACCGCTATCTTTATCGTCATGCTGTTTTCTGTGCTGATCGCGGTCTTTATTGCCTACCGTACCGTGTTTGCGATTGTTAAGCCGCTGGAAAAAGTCAACGCCATGCTAAGTGTCGTTGCCTCTGGTGACCTGACACAGAAGCTGGATGACCGCAGCCAGGATGAATTTGGTGATCTGGCACGCAATATCAATAAGGTTAACCAGAGTCTGCAGCAACTGATCCAGGGGATAATCTCGCGTTCAACCCAGCTGGCTGCCGCCTCAGAGCAAACCTCAGCTATCACGCTACAAACTACCCAGGCTATCCGCGAGCAGAAATCTCAGGTTACCCAGGCAGCAACCGCCACCACTGAGATGAGCAGTACCTCACAAGGTGTGCTGCAAAGCTCGAATGACGCGCTTAACGAGATCAAAAATGCCGATAAAGAAGCCGAACGGGTTAAAGGCATTTCACTGGAAAACAAAGCCATCATTATCCAGCTGTCACGCGAAGTAGAGCAAGCATCGCAGGTGATCAACAAGCTGCATAAAGACAGTGCCTCTATTGGCAGTATCCTCGATGTTATCCGCGGCATTGCTGAGCAAACCAACCTGCTGGCATTAAACGCTGCTATTGAGGCAGCCCGGGCCGGTGAACAGGGTCGCGGCTTTGCCGTTGTGGCCGATGAAGTACGCTCACTGGCCAGCAAGACACAGGCTTCGACCCAGGAAATTCAGGCGATGATCCAGGCGCTGCAAAGCGGTGCTCATGCCGCGGTAGAAGCAATGAACAAAGGTAAAAAGCAAGCCGAGGATTGTGTTGCCAAGACTGAAGTCGCCACCTCAGCACTGGATTCGATTACCCATGCTGTACATCTGGCTCACGACATGAGCGAACAGATTTCCAGTGCCGCCAAAGAGCAGCATCAGGTATCAGCTGAAATTAGCGGTTTGCTGGAGTCTATTGTGGCCATTGCCGAACAAACTGCTTCCGGTGCCGAACAAACCTCAGCCTCCAGCCATGAAGTGGCGAAGCTGGCGGAAGAGCTGCGGCGTTCAGTCGATCAGTTCAAGGTGTAACCTGACTCAGACGTCAAAAAGGCCAGCGTAATGCTGGCCTTTTTTATCTGCGGTATTGCTATCTGACGGCTTGCTATTTGCCTGAAGCGTAGCTCAGTTACTGCGCTGTAATGCCTACTGCCGTTCCAGCGTAATAAAACGATAACCCAGCGGATTCTCTGCGCTTTGCGGATGTTCCTCGCGCGCGATCTCCTGCCAGTTGCCCGCAGCACGGTAATCCGGGAAAAAGGCGTCTCCGGCGGTTTCAAGCGCGATTTCAGTCAGGTATAAGCGCTGGGCCAGCGGCAGACACTGTCGGTAAATCTCGGCACCGCCAATAATCATCACTTCCGGCTGTTCCGCCAATAAGGCTAACGCCTGCTCTATGCTACTGACCCACTCGACCGGGCTATCGACCGCTGGCGTTTGCCGGCTGATAACGATATTACGCCGTCCTGGTAAGGGCCGGCCAATCGACTCAAAGGTCTTACGCCCCATTACCACCGGCTTACCGAGCGTGACTTTTTTAAAGTGTTGTAAATCAGCGGGTAAATGCCAGGGCATTTGGTTATTTAAACCAATCACCCGCTGCTGCGCCATCGCGGCTATCATCGAAATCCGCATCGTCTGACCTAGCGCTGGTAAATCACTTCAACGTCGTAATCGTCGTCGTCGAAATCATCATCGTCATCCAGATCATCTTCCAGCGAGTTGACTTCCTCATGGTAATCATCCCACTTAAAGGTTACCGGATCAGCCGCTTGCTCGCTGGCTTTTTCTTCCGGCAGCTGCTCGATATAGTTCAGGATCTCGCGTGATAGCTGCTGGGTATTTTCGCGTGAAGCAGCAGAGATCTTAAATACCGGTCCCTGCCAGTCCAGTGCTGTGGTCACCTGCTGCACAATCTCTTCCAGCTCGTCTTCAAGTACCAGATCCAGCTTATTAAATACCAGCCAGCGTGGTTTAGCTGCCAGCTTGGCACTGTATTTATGCAGCTCCTGAATGATGGTTTGCGCATTCTCTGCCGGATCGGAACCGTCAGCGGGCAGTACATCAATCACATGCAATAATAGACGGCAGCGCTCCAGGTGTTTCAAAAACTGAATACCCAGACCAGCACCTTCAGCGGCGCCTTCAATCAGACCCGGGATATCAGCAATCACAAAGGAGCGGTGCGACTCAACACGGACCACACCCAAATTCGGTACCAGGGTGGTAAAAGGATAATCGGCCACTTTCGGCTTGGCGGCAGATACCGCACGGATCAATGTCGATTTACCGGCATTGGGCAGACCTAACAGACCGACATCGGCCAGCAGTAACAGCTCAAGACGTAAATTACGGATCTCGCCCGGCGTACCATTGGTTTTCTTACGTGGTGTACGGTTGGTACTGCTGGCAAAACGGGCATTACCTAAACCATGCCAGCCGCCTTTGGCGACCATTAATTTTTGACCATTGCTGGTCAGATCGCCAATTACTTCATCGGTATCAACATCCACCGCCCGGGTACCCACCGGCACTTTTAATACCAGATCGGCACCGCGCTTACCGGTACAGTTTACGCTACCACCGTTTTCACCGCGTTCAGCGCTGTGATATTTTTCAAACTGATAATCGACCAGCGTATTCAGGTTCTCATCCGCTTGCAGATAGACGTCGCCGCCATCCCCGCCGTCACCGCCGTTCGGCCCGCCTTTGGAGATAAACTTTTCCCGTAAAAAACTGATAATGCCGTTGCCGCCGTCGCCGGCCTCGACGCGAATTATCGCTTCATCTACAAACTTCATCGGTGCTGTCCTGCTTAACTGTGCTTAGGAACCTGACTTATGCAGCCAAGTATAACCTATGTCGGGGGGTGCGGAAAATTTATAAAAAAACCCCGCACCAGGCGGGGTTCTTTCGAAGATCTGCAGCTTATTCGCTGACGATGCTAACGAACTTACGGTTGTGTTCGCCTTTCACTTCGAATTTCACTTTACCGTCGGTTAAGGCGAATAAAGTGTGGTCTTTACCGATACCAACGTTGCTGCCGGCATGGAACTTAGTACCACGCTGACGCACAATGATGTTACCTGCTAATACAGACTCACCACCGAAACGCTTAACACCTAAGCGTTTAGCTTCTGAATCGCGACCGTTACGAGTGCTACCTACACCTTTCTTACTTGCCATGTGTCGATACTCCTGTTACGCGCTGATGCTGGTGATTTTCACTTCAGTGAACCACTGACGGTGGCCCATCTGCTTACGTGAATGCTTACGACGACGGAACTTGACGATCTTGATCTTATCGCCACGGCCATGACTGACCACTTCCGCTACTACTTTACCACCTTCAACTAAAGGGGCACCGATGCTGATAGCTTCGCCGTTAGCGATCATCAGCGGGGTAAATTCGATTGTTGCGCCTGTTTCCAGGTCTAACTTCTCCAGACGAAGAGTCTGACCTTCCGTCACACGGTGCTGTTTGCCACCACTTTGGAAAACCGCGTACATAGTTAACTCCGTACAAAGCACGCCATCGCTTGTAAAATAAAGGGGCGTGTTAATTCAATTCACAGGGCGCGAATTGTACGCAATTTCCCCCACAGCCGCAAGCACAATTATGAAAAAGATCTAGCGTGACAGAAAAGGATCCAGATTTCATTTTAGCCAGAGCGGCTAATAGTGTAGAATTGACCTTATTCAGAGACTTAACGCAGTTGTTGGCAGATGACGCTCGACGAAATACAACGCCTCGCGGCAGCCGATATGACGGCAGTAAACCAGCAGATATTCTCTCAGCTCAGTTCCGATGTGGCACTGATCAACCAACTTGGTATCTATATCGTCAATAGCGGCGGTAAAAGGTTACGCCCTTTACTGGCGGTATTAGCTGCCCGGGCCCTGGGTTATCAGGGGCAGCAACATATTAGTGTTGCCGCTATCGTTGAGTTTATTCATACCTCGACCCTGCTACACGATGACGTGGTGGATGAGTCAACTATGCGCCGCGGTAAAGAAACCGCTAACGCGCTGTTTGGCAATCAGGCCAGTGTATTAGTTGGTGATTTCCTGTATAGCCGCTCGTTTCAGATGATGGTGTCATTAAACAGCATGCGCGTAATGCAGGTACTGGCCGATGCCACTAACATTATCGCTGAAGGCGAAGTGCTGCAGCTGATGAATGTGAATGATCCTGATACTACCGAGCAAAGCTATATGCAGGTCATTTACTGCAAAACGGCCAAATTATTTGAAGCGGCAACCCAGTTAGCCGCCGTCATTTCAAATCAGCCCGCTGCCATCGAGCAAGCGATGCAGGCCTATGGCATGCATTTGGGTACCGCCTTTCAGCTAATTGATGATGTGCTGGACTACCAGGCCGACGCTGCCGAACTGGGTAAGAATATCGGGGATGATCTGGCCGAAGGCAAGCCAACTCTGCCGCTGCTCTATGCGTTAAAACAAGGCAACGCCCGGCAGCAACACTTAATTCGCGAGGCCATTACCGAGGGTAACGGTATGCAGCACTTTAGCGAAATTATGGCAGCCTTAGAGCAAACCGGCGCCTTTGACTACACCCGTGACAAAGCAGTACAAGAAGCGAAAGCCGCGCAATTAGCGTTGCAACCACTGCCGGATAGCTCCTATAAGCAGGCTCTGCTGGCATTGGCCGATATCGCCGTATCACGCAGTCACTAAAGGGTGCTGTCACTTAAGGGTGCAGTCACTTGAGGGTGATAGTACAAACCGAATCCGCAAAAACATAAAGGCGCCAACGGCGCCTTTATTGTCGATTACCGCTTAGCTTAGTTGTTCTTAACGAACTCTTCACCCAGCGTAATGTCGGCTTTCAGGGTGCCTAACATATCGGTCATGGCTTTGTGTTCAAAAGCACTCAGCTCACCGATTGGCAGCAGGTGTTCGACACCGTTTTTGCCCAGTACGATTGGCTGAGCGAAGAAACGGGCATATTCACCGTTACCTTCTACATAAGCGTATTCAGTAACCGTTTTACCTTGTAAACCTTTAACCAGTGACAAACAGAAACGGGCAGCAGCCTGACCCATAGACAGCGTAGCAGATCCGCCACCCGCCTTAGCTTCAACAACTTCAGTACCGGCGTTCTGAATTCGGTGAGTTAGAGATTTTACTTCCTCATCCGAGAAACTAACATCAGCCACTTGTGATAATAATGGCAGAATAGTGGTGCCACTGTGACCACCGATAACAGGCACTGCCACATCAACAGGGCTTTTGCCTTTTAATTCAGCAACGAAGGTTTCAGCACGGATCACATCCAGCGTCGTCACACCGAACAGGCGACGCGGATCGTAAGTACCGGCTTTTTTGAACACGTCAGCAGCGATAGCAACAGTGGTATTGACCGGGTTAGTGATAATACCCACCAGCGCTTTCGGGCAATTTTCAACAATGGCTTCGGCCAGAGTTTTTACCACACCGGCGTTGATATTGAATAAATCAGAGCGGTCCATACCTGGCTTGCGCGGCATACCAGCAGGGATCATCACGATATCAGCACCAACCAGCGCCTTGCTCAGATCTTCTTTACCATAACCCGTTACTTTTACTGCGGTTGGGATATGGCTTAAATCTACCGCCACGCCCGGTGTTACTGGAGCCAGATCATATAAGGCTAAGTCTGTGCCGGCAGGTAAATCTAATTTCAGTAATAAAGACAGTGCCTGACCGATACCACCGGCTGCACCTAATACGGCAACTTTCATGATTCTCTCCAATTTTACAGTTCAGAATAACCGCGCCAACAATACTGAAATGGCGGCGAAAATACAAATATCTTACGCCTAAAGTCTAAGCAATTTCGGCAGTTCAGCCGATGCCAAAGCATCTAAATAGCGTAAAGGCTATTTTACTGTACCAACTGCATTGTTGCGCGATTTTTGTTAGTATCCGGGAAAAGAATAAAGCGGAAACTCATACTATGACCAAACAAAACCGCCAGGAAGCCCTGATCCATGCTTTTAAAGCCTTATTGAAAACCGAGAGCTTTGGCTCACAGGGTGAAATTGTCGACGCGCTGAAAAAAGAAGGTTTTGATAACGTTAGCCAGTCCAAAGTCTCCCGCATGCTGAGCAAATACGGTGCGGTGCGCACCCGCAATGCCAGACAGGAAATGGTCTACACCCTGCCACCGGAACTGGGGGTACCTACCACCAAAAGCCCGCTACGGCAGTTGGTGCTGGATATCGAGCACAACGATGTGATGATTATTATCCGTACCAGCCCGGGTGCGGCGCAACTGATTGCCCGCTTGCTGGATTCCGTTGGCAAGGCGGAAGGCGTATTGGGGACCATAGCGGGGGACGATACGATTTTTATTGCGCCGATTAGCGTGAAAAATATCGACTTTACTTTGCAAAAAGTGACGGAGTTATTCGAAAAGGTCTGAGGATGTACCAAGGCTGCCATTAGCGGCAGCCTCCAGAAAGCCCAGAGCAGGAACAAAAAAGGCCGCGGCCAAATCGATGCGGTAGAAATCCAGCAGGCTGTCGTAATATCGCCCTTCATTTAAGCCTAAGCGGTAATGCCATTGCTGTGCAAAGCGCTCGGCCTGATGACTAAAGTTCAGCACCAACAGGCCCTGACTATTGCCCTGCGCAAAAGGCATATTTTGTTGCAGCAGAGGGAGCGGCGCTAACCCGCCAGCCAGACTGCACTGCAGATGGCTGTTAGGCAAAAGTCGCTCAGCCGGTAGCGGCTTGCCATCGGTTTTCGCAAAGCCCAGAATCTCTTCCTGTTGCGCTACGGTCAGTTGCTGCCAGTGTTTCAGGTCCAGGTTGGCGCGATAAAAATGCAAATAACTACCGCCAGCGAACATGGGGGAATCGACAGCCGGCACCAAAGCAGCCTGACGCCGTTTTATACCGCGGGGATTCTGCGGCGCATCCGGAAAACCGGTAAGTTGCCTGCCATCCAAATAACGAAAGCCGGAGAGTTGCTCAGACACTTCAATGTTCGCCAGCAACAGCTGCTGGATCTGTTGTAGCGCAATATAGTTTACATCCAAGCGATCCGATCTGACCTGGATCAGTAAATCAGCCATACTGCAGCTCACTGCCAGATGCTCTGAAGGTAGTACCGGAAAAGCCTGCAAGCCAGAGGGACGTTGCCAGGGATAAAGGCTATCCCAATAATGACTACTGATAGCCACCAGACCGGTTAGCATCGACTCCGAAAAATGTTCGGCCAAGCGTTGCAACATTTGTGGAATGCGCAGCAGCTTTTGCCGCAAAATGGCTTCCTGCCCATCCAAGACATTACACAACAAATAACTCGCATGTAAATTTGCTTCGGCACAAATGCCTAATTGTTCCCGCGCCATGCCAGTGTAAGAGTTCCGGTCTGTTTAATATCCTTGCCCCTAGTATACCCTAAATCAGTCTAAGCTTAATCCCCCGAAAGTTTGTGAGATATATCTCACAAAAGACGCAGCCAAAACGCTATTTTAAGCCACCACCTTAGGGACATAATCAATTAAGCGACTGTATTTAAATAACTTATTCAAATTAACTACTATCTTACAACTTTATGACTAAGGTACGAATTGTCTTACATGCCCCCAAAAGCTGCGGCAAAGGTGCATAATACTCACATCGACGGAATGATAGCTGACAGGAAGTTAGCTGGCAGGATGCCCGACAGGAGTCGAGCGCTTTAATGCGCAGCAGGTGCCGGAAGCACCGAACAGGCAGGATGCACAAGGAAGAAACAGGACACCTTCAGGATGAAGAAGGCTCGGCAGGATGAAAGAGCTTTGATGGACAGCCTTGGATGGCAATATTGATCCCGGGTCGCAGGCTGCGGCCAGGCAGATGGTAGTAAGGATAGCCGTTACCATCATAGGATAAGTCATCGTTGATGACGGCAGGATGCACTAGCGGGCACCGGAGTGCCCACTACCGGAACTCAGGATCCTGACCGGATGTCAGTTGCAGGATGCTCAGGCGGGATGCCATCAGGACGAACAGGATTTGCCTCAGGGATCGAGGTTGCAATGGATGCATCAGGAATCAGTGGCCGCGCAGTTTGCGGCCAGCTTCCTTTATACGACCTCACTTTTTTCGCCCCAGCTTTTTTACCCCAAATACACGCTAATATTTTTTTCAGCTAATACCAGCTACCTTTCTGGCCGCCTTATTTTCGCCTGCCTTTGCATACCCGTGCCGGGAGAACCAGTTATGTTGACAGATAAAAAAACCCCGCGGCTTTCACCACGGGGCGTCAAATTCAGACAAAGGACAAGGATAGACGTGTTTAGGTGGTTCAGGTTTAGTGGGGATTGCCGGTTAGCGGTGCTAACAGGGTTTCGCCCACAGGCTCCCGCAACGTGCCACCTGCACGCTGCGGACTGCTTACTTTACCGAGGCGACAAATTCAGGATAGGCTTCGATACCACACTCTGAGCTGTCGACACCCTCGTATTCGGCTTCTTCGCTGACCCGGATCCCCACTACTAACTTCAGCAGGTACCATACCAGCAGACTGGTGGCAAATACCCAGCCGAAGATGGTCAGGGCACCAATGATCTGGCCGCTAAAGCTGCTATCACCATTGGTAATAGGCACTAATAACAAACCATATAAGCCCACTACGCCATGCACTGAAATCGCACCGACCGGATCATCGATTTTAATTTTATCCAACGCCAGAATTGAGGCGACCACTAACACACCGGCAATAGCACCAAACAGTGAGGCTTGCAGCGGTGTTGGCGTAGAAGGTTCTGCGGTAATGGCAACCAAACCCGCCAGAGCACCGTTTAACGCCATGGTCAGGTCGGCTTTGCGGAACAGGATCACCGAGGTAATCAGGGCGGCAACCACGCCTGAGGCAGCGGCGGCGTTGGTATTCAGAAACACCACGGCCACACTGTGGGCATTGGCAATATCACCCAGTTTTAATACCGAGCCGCCGTTAAAGCCAAACCAACCCATCCACAGGATCAAAGTACCTAAAGCTGCCAGCGGCATATTGGCACCTGGGATCGCATTGACTTTACCGTCTTTACCGTATTTGCCTTTACGAGCGCCTAACAGTAATACCCCGGCCAATGCAGCTGCAGCACCAGCCATATGCACTATGCCTGAGCCGGCAAAGTCAGAGAAACCCAGATCGCCTAAGTTATATAAGCCAAATACTTCTTTACCGCCCCAGGTCCAGCTGCCTTGCATCGGGTAGATAAAGCCGGTCATGACCACGGCAAAGGCTAAAAAGGCCCACAATTTCATCCGCTCCGCTACAGCACCAGAGACAATCGACATTGCTGTCGCGACAAAGACCACCTGAAAGAAGAAGTCAGAAGCACCGGAATATACGGCGTCACCGGTAAAATCATCTTGCTCCGCAAAGGAGGCTAAAGTGGCATCTACATCAATTTCTGCAATACCTTGCAGGAAAATGCCGCCATCGTACATAAAGTAGTAGCCGCAGACTAAATACATGATGCAGGCAATCGAATAGAGCGCGACATTCTTGGTCAGAATTTCGGTGGTGTTCTTGGCCCGCACCAGACCGGCTTCAAGCATCGAAAAGCCCGCCGCCATCCACATCACCAGCACCCCACACATCAGGAAGTAGAAGGTGTCCATCGCAAACTGTAAATGATAAATTTGTTCTTGCATGGCAAGGCTCCTTAAATCGCTTCAGCGTCAGTTTCGCCGGTACGGATCCGCACCGCCTGCTCCAGGTCATAGACAAAGATCTTGCCATCGCCGATCCGCCCGGTATAAGCCGCTTTCTGGATCGCTTCCAGTAAGCGTTCTACCTGATCGTCCTGGGTAGCAATTTCCAGTTTTACTTTCGGCAGGAAATCAACCTGATACTCGGCTCCGCGATAGAGCTCGGTGTGGCCTTTCTGGCGGCCAAACCCCTTTACTTCGGTAACCGTTAAACCTTCTACCCCAATGTCCGCAATCGCTTCCCGGACATCATCCAGTTTGAACGGCTTGATGATGGCACATACAAGCTTCATGATGGTTTTCCTTATCGACTAATTATGCTGTTCGCTTAAAAAGATAAGAAAACCTTGTGCCAAGATTTTTATTTGATATAAAACATACACTTAAGCTTTGCAGCTTACAGTTGGCGAAAAAAAACGCACCAGTTTAGTGCGTTTTTCCCTGCCAGAGTGCAAGCCAGTACCCGTGTCAGCGATCTGAAAAGCATCGTATCGGCACGACGTTATGTAGCAGGTTATGCCGGCAGAAATTCCTGCCAGGCTTGCAGTAACAGCAACAAGTCTGCCAGCCCACATTCGCTGCAAAGCCCGCTTTCATCCAGCTGTAAATCGTCGTCCAGCTCCTCCGGCAGTGATTGTACGGCCAACTCACCGCTCTCCGTCGCCAACAGACTATTATGGCAAACCCGCACTTCCTGCTGCTGCACCAGTAAGCTAAATTCACGCCCCTGATACTGCCAGTCCTGATAAGGCTTGAGTGCCTGTAGCTGGCTTAGCAGCGGCTGGTAAGCACTGGCGCGGTGGGCAAACTCATCCAGCAGAAATTGCTGCAGCGCCGCTTGTTCAGTGGCGAGTTTAAGCCGGTAGCGCCGGCTGTCGCGATCATAGATAAAGTCGTATTCCATCTTTGCCAACTGTTTGCTTTATTGCGGCTGCAGAAATAACAACGCCTGCACAAGGCAGGCGTTGTTAGTCGTTACTAAGAGCTTACACCGCTTGCTGGATAATCACATTATCCGCTTTTTTGGTGTACTGCGGCATCTTATGGAAGTTCAGGTAGCGATAGGTATCGGCTGCCGTGGCATCGATCTGTTTCGCATATTCCATATATTCTGCCACTGTCGGTAATCTTCCGATAATTGAAGATACCGCAGCCAGCTCAGCTGACGCCAGATACACATTAGCGCCCTGACCTAAACGGTTCGGGAAGTTACGGGTAGAAGTAGACACCACCGTTGACTTCTCAGCTACCCGCGCCTGGTTACCCATACAGAGTGAACAGCCTGGCATCTCGGTGCGGGCACCCACTTTGCCGTAAATACCGTAGTAACCTTCTTCGGTCAGCTGGGCCTGGTCCATCTTGGTCGGTGGCGCAATCCATAACCGGGTTGGTAACTGACCTTTGAACTTATCCAGTAACTTACCGGCAGCACGGAAGTGGCCAATGTTAGTCATACAAGAACCGATGAACACTTCATCAATCTTGTCGCCGGCAACTTCAGACAGTAAACGGGCATCGTCCGGATCGTTTGGCGCACACAGCACTGGCTCTTTAATGTCGGCCAGATCAATTTCGATCACTTCAGTGTATTCCGCATCGGCATCGGCTTCCATCAGCTGTGGATCTTTCAGCCAGGCCTGCATCGCATTGATACGGCGCTCGATAGTGCGCACATCACCGTAACCTTCCGCGATCATCCACTTCAGCATCACGATATTCGATTCCAGATATTCGGCAATCGACTCTTTTGACAGCTTGATGGTACAACCGGCTGCTGAACGCTCAGCAGACGCATCAGATAATTCAAACGCCTGCTCTACGGTCAGATTCGGTAAACCTTCGATTTCCAGAATGCGGCCAGAGAAGATGTTCTTCTTGCCTTTTTTATCAACCGTCAGCAAGCCTTTCTGAATGGCAACATAAGGAATGGCGTGCACTAAGTCGCGCAGTGTAATACCAGGCTGCATTTCACCTTTAAAGCGCACCAGTACCGACTCTGGCATATCCAGTGGCATTACACCAGTCGCTGCGGCGAACGCCACTAAACCTGAACCTGCCGGGAACGAAATACCAATCGGGAAACGGGTGTGAGAGTCACCACCGGTACCCACAGTATCTGGCAGCAACATACGGTTTAACCAGCTGTGGATAATACCATCGCCCGGACGCAGTGAGACACCGCCACGGTTCATAATAAAGTCTGGCAGAGTATGATGCGTATCCACGTCGACCGGCTTCGGATAAGCGGCAGTGTGACAGAACGACTGCATCGTCAGATCGGCAGAGAAACCTAAACAGGCTAAGTCTTTTAACTCGTCACGGGTCATAGGGCCAGTGGTGTCTTGTGAACCCACTGTCGTCATCTTAGGCTCACAGTAAGTACCAGGACGCACGCCTTTCACGCCACAAGCCTTACCCACCATTTTCTGCGCCAGCGTAAAGCCTTTGCCAGTGTCGGCTTTGGCTTGTGGGCGACGGAATTTGTCAGAGGCAGCTAAACCTAAGAACTCACGGGCACGGTCAGTTAAACCACGGCCGATAATCAGTGGAATACGGCCACCGGCACGCACTTCGTCAATTAATACGTCAGTTGCCAGGCTGAATTCAGCCAGCACTTCGCCGCTACCATGGCGCACGATTTTGCCTTCATACGGCAGAATGTCGATCACATCACCCATCTCGAGCTTGCTGACATCAACCTCAATTGGCAGTGCACCTGAGTCTTCCATGGTATTGAAGAAAATCGGCGCAATCTTACCGCCTAACACAAAGCCGCCACCGCGCTTGTTCGGTACGTATGGAATATCGTCACCCATAAACCACAGCACTGAGTTAGTGGCTGATTTACGTGATGAACCGGTACCGACTACGTCACCGACATAAGCCAGTGGGAAACCTTTTTGTTTCAACTGTTCCAGCTGCTTGATCGGGCCAACAGTACCAGGCTGATCCGGTTCGATACCTTCGCGGCTGTTTTTCAACATGGCTAACGCATGCAGTGGGATATCCGGGCGTGACCAGGCATCCGGTGCAGGTGATAAATCATCGGTGTTGGTTTCACCGGCAACTTTAAACACGGTAACGGTAATTTTCTTCGCCAGTTCTGGCTTGGCTTCAAACCATTCGGCGTCAGCCCAGCTTTGCAGGACTTGTTTGGCATACTGATTACCGGCATCCGCTTTCTCGGTGACGTCATGGAAAGCATCGAAAATCAGTAAGGTGTGTGACAGCGCCTTGGCGGCAACTGGCGCCAGCTTGGCATCATCCAGCAGGCTGATTAGTGGCTCAATATTGTAACCACCCATCATAGTACCCAACAGCTCAACGGCACGCTCGGCACTGATTAACGGGCTGGCCGCTTCGCCTTTGGCGACCGCCGCCAGGAAACCGGCTTTAACATAAGCGGCTTCGTCAACGCCAGGCGGAACCCGGTTGACCAGCAGATCTAAAATAACCTCTTCCTCGCCTTTTGGCGGGTTCTTTAATAATTCAACTAAGGCAGCAACTTGCTCAGCATTTAAGGGCTTAGCCGGGATACCCTGGGCGGCGCGTTCCGCCACGTGTTCACGATATTCTTGTAACACAGTTATGTCCTCTTGGTCGTTGCTTGCAGTCTGGTCACTGCAACGTCATTCCGGTGAATGAATGGGCTCAATTATAAGAAAGATCAGAGCAAAAGCATATTAACACTAATGCACACACACTTATAATGGTTATAAATTTGCTGAATACAAAGCGTCAGGCAGGTAATTTTAATTTATAGTGGTCTGACCAAGGCAGCAAAAAGCCGTGGCACCTTGCGATTTCCAAACAAGGTAACCACGGCTTGATTATAGTGACAGCGCGCTATGGATTACCAGATCTTAACGCGCTGCTCGACCGGTAAATACATCGCATCACCTTCTTTAATATCAAAGGCGGTATAAAACTCCGGCATATTTGGCAGCACACCAATTACCCGATAATGGGCTGGCGAATGCGGGCCTGTACTCAGCTGGCGACGCAGCGCTTCTTCGCGGAACTTGGTGCGCCAGATTTGGGCCCAGCTGATAAAGAAGCGTTGTTCACCGGTAAAGCCATCCATCACCGGTGCTTGCTGACCATTTAGTGATAACTGGTAGGCTTTCAGGGCTACCGTCATACCGCCGAGGTCACCGATATTCTCACCCAGTGCCACTGCACCGTTCACATTAACGCCCGGCAGCGGCTCAAAGCGATTATACTGACCAATCAGCTTGGCACCGCGGGCCTGGAACTGAGCTTTATCCTGCTCGGTCCACCAGTTACGCAGGTTACCGTCACCGTCGTATTTAGCACCCTGATCGTCAAAGCCATGGCCGATTTCATGGCCAATTACTGCACCGATACCGCCGTAGTTTACGGCATCATCGGCTGCCATATTAAAGAACGGTGGCTGCAAAATGGCGGCCGGGAACACGATTTCGTTATTCACCGGGTTGTAGTAAGCGTTGACCGTTTGCGGTGTCATAAACCATTCGTCTTTATCGATTGGCTTGCCCAACTTGCTCACCATCTCATCATAGCCCCAGTGACTGGCACGGATAAAGTTACCGACCAGATCATTGGACTTGATCTCCAGCGCGGAGTAATCTTTCCACTTGTTCGGATAACCAATTTTCGGCGTAAATTTGCTCAGTTTTTCCAAAGCCGCGACCTTGGTGTCTTCGCTCATCCACTCCAGCTCTTTGATCGACACCTCATAGGCTTTAATCAGATTGGCAACCAGCACTTCCATCCGTGCCTTAGCGGCAGGGCTGAAATGACGCTCAACATATAGCTTACCAGTCAGCTCGCCCAGCACCTGATCGGCAGCATCGACAGCGCGCTTCCAACGTGGTTGTTGCTCCTGAATACCACTTAAGGTGGTGCCATAGAACGCAAAACGACGGTCAGCAAAGGCACTGTTCAGCTTATCGGCGTAGCTGTTAACGGTTTTAATGGTCAGGTAGTCCTGCCAGCTTTGCAGATCGCTGCCGGCAATCACCTGGCCTAAGCCAGCAAAATAACTCGGCTGTCGCACAATAATATCGCTGACCTGAGCCAGCTTTACGCCCTCAGCATAGGCAGCCCAATCAAAGGCGCCCAGGCTATTATTCAGCTCTGTGCTGCTGAGTTTATTGTAGGTCTTATCGGCATTACGGCTATCAAGACGGGTCCAGTGATGTTCTGCCAGCGCTTTTTCCAGCTGATACACCCGCTCCGCCGCGGCAGCCGCATCGCTATGGCCAGCCAGCGCGAACATATCGCTCAGATAGGCTTTATATTCACTGATAATTTTCAGTGAGGCTTCATCATCTTTAAAGTAGTAATCGCGATCTGGTAACCCCAGGCCACCCTGATTTAAATACACCGCATACTGGGTAGAGTTTTTCGCATCGTTATTAACAAACCAGCTAAATGGAATCGCAATGCCATCACGTTGTAAGCGGGCAAATATTGCGGGTAGCTGTGCCTTGTCACTTAGCGCTTTAATCGCATCCAGCTGCGGCTGCAGCGGGCTTAAACCCAGCTCTTCGATAACAGACTGGTCCATAAAGCTGTTATAGAAGTGTCCCAGCTTTTGTTCATCCGAACCGGCGGCTAAATCAGTCCGGGCAGAGACTTCTTCAATAATGGCTTTTACCGCCTGCTGCGATTGGTCAGCCAGAATATGGAAAGAGCCATAGGTGGCTTTGTCGGCAGGAATTTCAGTTTCAGCCAGCCATTTGCCATTTACCGCCAGGAAAAAATCCTGACCAAAGGCCACGCTTGAGTCAAAGTACTGGGTATCAATACCTGATACCAGGGCAGCCTGTTGCTGGGTAACTGCAGGTTTGGCCGCCGCACTTTGCTCGGGGGCATTTTGCTTACCACAGGCACTCAGGCCAAGAGCCAGGGCTACCGCACTGGCCACTAAGGTGATTTTTTTCATTGTTATATCCTGTTATACGCGGGAAAAAAGAGTGAACATCTCATCTTACGCCCTCTGTCTGGCCTTGCCAATTTGTGCCAGGCATAAAGTTGTAACAAAGTATGAGAAAGGCCTTAACTGCTGCTTTCCAACGCAAAACCATGTTCGCCCTGCTCAAAAATGACATTAGCCCGCCCCACCAACAGCGGATCGGGGAGCCCTATCGCCGCCGCATCTTTGTTCTCATATGGCAGGCGCTGCAACACGTAACGCATCGCATTAAGGCGGGCACGTTTTTTACAATCGGATTTAATCACCGTCCAGGGCGCATAGCTGGTATCAGTTGCAGCAAACATCGCTTCTTTGGCCTGAGTATAGTGATCCCATTTATCCAGCGATGCCAGATCGATAGGGCTTAACTTCCACTGCTTTAACGGATGGGCTTCTCGCTCGGTAAAGCGGCGCCGCTGCTCGTCGCGACTAACGGAAAACCAGAGCTTAATCAGATGAATGCCGCTACGCACCAGTTGGCGCTCAAAGCCTGGCGCTTGCAGCATAAATTCCTGATACTCCTCATCACTGCAAAAACCCATTACCCGCTCAACACCGGCTCTGTTGTACCAGGAGCGGTCAAATAACACGATTTCCCCCCGGGTGGGTAGCTGTGCCACATAACGCTGAAAATACCACTGCCCCTGCTCAACCGTGGTCGGTTTCTCGAGCGCGACCACACGGGCGCCACGCGGATTCAGATGCTCCATAAAGCGCTTGATAGTGCCGCCTTTGCCTGCCGCATCCCGCCCCTCAAACAGGATAACCAGGCGCTGGCCGCTGGCTTTAACCCAGTGCTGTAACTTTAACAGTTCGACTTGCAGCTGATATTTCTGTTGTTCGTAGCTTTTGCGACTTAAGCGGTTTTGGTAAGGATAGCCGCCACTGCGCCAGTCAGCGGCCAATTGCTGGTCGGCTTTCAGACGGCGTTTTTCTGACTGCGCCGATTCGCCCTTAAGTAACGCCTTACTCAGTTGTGTCAGATCATCCGGTGACAAACCTTCCAACATCGCCAGTAAATGCTCGGATAACTGGTGCAAATCGCCAGCCGCACGGGCGGCAATAATATCTTCAATCGCCACTGCCTTGGCCTGCTGACTGGCGCTAAGCCTTTGTGTCACCCGTTCAGTTTGTGGATCCTCTGCTGTCGTCTCAGCCTGGACTTTCTCGGTCATCATATCTCCTACGCGCTGTGTTAAGTGGCAACCTCGCATTGATAACAACTGGGCGAGCGCGGGCAGCTGCCGCCCCGGGCGCAAATCAGTTGTGCGGGTTTATTCATGCTACGGCTAACCCAGTTGATATTCAGAATATTGGCCACCCGCTTTAAGGTGGTTTGAATATTTTGCGGCACAGTAGCAGCGCCACCGTAACTGATACAACGTGCCTTCATCTCCTGCGCCAGCGCATCGGCATCCAGCCCCTGAGCCGCAAGAGCCGGATTCAAATCAATACCAGCACATAATACATGGTCATTACCGGCCAAATCTTTGACCTTGGTCGACTCACAGCAATAAATTCTCGGTTGTCCCTGCACATCCAGCAAAGATAGCTGCGCCGCACTACCCGATTCTTTTACCTCAAACATCCGGAATACCGCCCAGTGTTGGCACGGGTCCTGGACTTGTCGCATATTGCCCCAGGGCAGCGGGATACCATTACCGCGATACACTGCCTTTAATTTACCGGGGCTGTACGCATCAAAATAGTGCCAGTGCGGATAGGGTGACACCGCCGTCATCCGCCGCATCGCCACCGAAGCCGACACTTCAGCCTGCAAGTGACTGGCAATTTCGTAGCCACGCCGCTCCAGCAACTGCCGGAATGGCTGTTTCGGGCACAGCAGCGCACCGGCAAAAAAGCTCGACTCAAAGTCGCGCCAGGCATGCAAAATGTCCTGCGGTGCCATGCTACTGCTGTCAGCGAACACATCGTCATGCGCCCCGCCGACTGCCATGGAGCTTTTCACGCCATCTTTGTTATGCAGTACCGCATGGCCAATATGTACTGCCAGTTCATATTTTAGCCGGGTTGGCCATTGCTGCAGGATGCGGTGCAAATGCAAACTCTGCGGTGGCACAAAAAACGAGGTCTGAATATTATTCGAGCGGACGCCCAATTCGTCGATTAGCTCGCGCGGTGCTTCATCAAACCAGTGAATACTCAGTCCCAGTTGTTTGACGATGGCCAGCAATTCGTCAACCGATAACGGCAGCCGCTTTAAACCCACTTCTTCAGCGGCGCGCTCCAGCTCAGGAAAATGATTCTGATGATGCTCCTGATGGGCACGAATTAATAGCTGAGCAAACTGCCGGCCACTGGTGCCGGTTTGCGACAACAACTCTGGGATCGCAATCTGTAAAATATCGCCGCTAAACAAAAAGCCTGGCTCCAACGGCATACCATTTAAGCCACCCTTGCTTTGCTTCGGTAGCACCAGATCCTGCTCCTCCGCTTCGCCATCCAAAAACCAGTCCAGCTCTTTTTGAAACACCTGCGCAATAACTTCCAACATTTCGACGGCCGGCACCCGCTTACCGCGCTCAATCATTGATAAATAAGATACCGAGGGCGCCGCTTCCGGATTCAGCCGCACACAACGGGTCGACAGATCTTCAATAGTTAAGTTATTGCGCTTACGCAAATTTCTTATTTTAGTGCCCAGAAAATGGGACTTACGCAGCAGGCTTTTGTTGATTTTCATTTTGTAAAATTCACACTGTAAAATTTTTATTGTGAAATTATGCTTAAAACTAATCTAGACTAGATTTCAAGCAATAGCAAAAGCTAGTGCCAAAACTAAGCCTTATCAGAGGCAAAATACCGACCCTACCCGATGAGGAACACAAGATGACAACTTTAGCTAACCCACTGCAGCAGGAGCTGCATATCCAGCAGCAAATCCAATTGATCACCGAGCTGAACCAACAGCATGTGCGCCAGGTCATGGATTACTCAAAAGGTTTTCTGGACAAAACCTTCCCACTGGCCCGGGGTTCGCATAAAGATGTCGCCAGCTATGTGGTGTACTACCAGCAACTACTGGCGTTTTTTCATGATGGCAGTACCAGCGGTTTAAAAGAACCGGCACAATTTATTGCCCTGATTGGCCACCGCGAAGCACCAGAAGCGCTGTTGCTGCAGAATGAAGAGCGCCATGTTGAATTGATCCTGAACCGACGTGGGCTACAGGGTAGTCAGGATCCGGCTGGCATTGACGATATTCAGCTGCAAACCACCACGCCGGACTGCAATTGGTTTAGCCTGATCAGTGGCCGGCAGATCAGCTGCCGCAGCCGTGCGGAAAAAAGCTTTACCGCCAAAGATGGTCAACCCTTTCAACTTTAAGCTGCTCCGGCAACCTGCTGCGGTTGCCGGCGTCTAACTCCGGGGTTAAGCTGTGTGCATCTGCTTGTCGTGAGATCTGGCCTAACCCTGAATGCTTGAACTTAAACACCTGAAAACACTAACAACACTGGCAAAAACCGGTAGTTTACAGGCGGCGGCGCTGGAGCTCTGTGTTACCCAATCCGCCCTCTCCCATCAACTGGGTCAGTTAGAGCAACGGCTTGGGCAAAGGTTATTTCAGCGTAAAAGTCAGCCGCTACAGTTTACGGCTAGCGGCCAGGCGTTGCTGGAATTGGCACAGCGGGTGCTGCCTGATGTGACACACACTCTCAGACAGTTACAGCAGCCTGGCGACGCAAACGCCACTTTAGTACTAAGTGTGGAGTGTCATGCCTGTTTTCACTGGATCCTGCCGGCACTGCGTCTGTATCGCCAGCAGAATCCGGCACTGACCATCACCCTCAGCCATGAAATTGAGCATGATGCTGTCACCAGTTTATTAACTGGCGAGCTGGATATTGTGCTAACCACCGATCTGCGCCATGCCGACAAGTTGCAGCTTTATCCGTTATTTGAGCTGGAGTTAGTGTTGTTGGTGAGCCCGGATCATCCGTTGGCTCAGGCAGAGCAGATTACACCGGCGCTGCTGCAGCACGAGGTGATCCTAAGCTACCCGATCCCAGCTGAGCGGCAGGACTTATTCCGCTGTTTTATGCCGGATCTCAGCTTTAAAGGTCAACTCAAAGCCGTCGCCCAAGGCAGCCAAATTGTGCAATTGGTCGCAGCGGGCCAGGGCATTGCTGCCCTGCCGCGCTGGATGGCGGAACCCTTTGCCAGTCAAGGCCTGTTGGTTAGCAAAACCCTGGGTACTGCTGGCTTATGGCGTCCGATGTATTTGCTACACCGGCCTAATCAGGCCCCTGCCAGCGCACTTGCTGCTCTGGCAGAGGTGTTCCGGCAAGCCGCACCAGAGTCAACCCGCCCGGTTCAACTCCCAAAATAATTCAGGCTCCCGCAGGAGCCTGATTGCTAAATCGGTTATTACAACAGACTTTATTCCGCAGCCTGCTGCGCAACCTGCGTTGACGCAATACCGTTGATGCTCATGGTCAGGCGTTGCAGATTTGCCACCGTCAGATCTGAATTGTCCAGCTTAACCGCCAGCATCAGATCCTGCAGCGCAGCCACTTTATCACCGGCCATCAGGTTCATTACGGCTCTGTTATTCAGTGCCAGTGCCCGCATCTCGCGTTTAGCGGAGCGCGGCACGGCCTGCAAAGTACCGGCACGCTGCACGGCGTCAGTACAGGCTGCCTCGGCTGATGCGAAGTCAGCAGTGCGGCTGTACGCGACACAGAGGCTTAACTGGCGGAAGAACGGATCCGTATCGGCCTGACGGGGGCTCACCGCCTGTTCGATCCCCGCTTTAAACTGCCCGGCTTTAATTAACTCGGCGCCCGGTGCTTCTTCCGGCAATCCCATCTGGTACGCATTACCCGCCGCAGAAGCGAGCAATGGACTTGACGACAACATTACTACCGCCAAACCGGCTAATAATTTACGCGTTGAAAAAGTCATGTCTGGTCTCTCCTGCAAAATTGATTTAAGTGCCTGCTTAGTGGCACGTAATAAAATTACAAGATCACGCTATTTCTGACAAACGAGAAGAACTAAACGAACAGGTTAGAAAATTTAACTTATCCGACCACCTGACGCAAAAGCAACAAAGGCAAACAGACACAATGCATGTAAATCAAAAACATAGGGGAATTCAGCCCAGAAAGAATGGATATACAGCACGCTAAACAAAGCAATACAAACTGTAATTTTATTACAAAAATAATAGTAGCAAGCGTTAGTGATGGCGCTCAGACGCTTGGTCAGGACTGGTGGTTGCTTTTACTGGCTACTCTGCTATGGTATGCGCAAGCTGGCACTCTGCCAGCTGTACTTTAACGGAGTATCGTCTTGTTCAGGCCCATCCGGTCGTCTTTAAAGAGTTTTAGTACCGCCTTCCAGCTTTAAGCCGGGTGCGCGCTGTCGCGCCCGGATCCAATACCAGCTTGTTAGCCCATACCCTTATTCGCCAACAAATTTGATCTATGGAGAGCCCGATGACAGGTCGTGCCACCCTGAAGAATTTTCCGCTATCGCGCCTGGAACGCTATTTACTCAGTGCCAGCTGGTTCCCGCTGCACAAAGCACGTAAACCAACCACTCTGTTGCGGACACTGGGTACACCTCAGGTGCCACGCGGTGATAAAGGTCAGCTTAGCGCCGCACCCGGCCATTCAATACAACTGATCGCGCTACCAGAAGGCGAAAGTTGTTGGCTAACACTCAGCACAGAGCATACGGCCAGCACAGATGATAACCCGCTGTCGATTTGGTCGCCACTCGGGCAGGCGCTGCTGGGCAAAACCTGTGGTGACCTGGTGCAGGTAAAAGTATTTCGCCGTACTTTGACGTTTATCGTCGGCGACATTCTGAGAGTCAAGCAAACCGATTGAGGTTAAAATTGGGGGGCGGCTGCCAGCAGGCAGCCTGCTTTATTTGTGGCTTTAGTCCAACAGTAGCTGTAACTCTGGTGGTAAAAACGGCTTACCGGCTGCATTAACGGCGGTACCGGTAATAAAGGCATCCAGCATCAGCTTCTGATCGCGACTGCGCCACACTTGTTGCTTAAAACCAAAGCGTAAGCGCGATACCGGCTGATACTGGGTAGTGATATAAAACTGATCGCCACTGGTCAACGACGCCTTGTAGTCCAGTTCGGCACGCACCACTACCAAATTAACTTCGGCTTTGGCTAAGGCGGCAAAATCAATCTGCCGGCTGGCTAAAAACTCATGCCTGGCATGTTCCAGATAATTAAAATAGACGGCATTATTCACTATACCCTGCATATCGCATTCGTAATCGCGGACTTTAAACTCGGTTTTATGCATCAGCAGCTCCCTGGTTGCAAAAGCTGCATGCTAACAGCCAACCTCACAATCTCCAAGTCAGGCCAGTTTGGGTGACAAACCAACCGGTGCCACTGGCAGAAACAGCTGCGGTAATTTACGTGGCACTATATCCAGTGCCGTTTTATAGCCCTGCAGATACAGCAACTGCTTCTGTGCCACCGTCAATTCAAAGTTCACCGCTGATACCTCACCGGTATTAACCACCACCGTATTGTGCCAGTATTCGGCATGAACATATTCACGTGACACGGCATTCATAAAGGTTTGGATCAGCATCTGCATATAGGACACGACCGGCAGGTAGCGGCTGGTGCGGATAGGCCGGGTTTCAGATTCACTTTTCAGCCGGAAGCAAACCAGTGGCAGCCCCTGCCCCGACCAATCGCGGTGCAGCGCATCCTCAGACAGGATCACGCCGTCAGTCAGCACCTTGTCGCGATAACTTTTAAACGAGAAAAACAACGGGATCGACATCGAATAGCGGATTGCGGCCGATACTCTGACCTCCGGCGTCAACTGACGGTTAAAAATCACCGGCCCACCGCCACTGATATCCGTTGCCAGCACATGCAAATCCAGCTCAAGATCGGCAAAGGTACGCTGCTCTAAACGGGCATCCAGCCACTGTTCAAAGCGGTTGCCATTACAGAGGCCGCCGGTGCGTAATAAGGTAGTAAGCGAGATCCCTTTGAAGTAACGAAAGTCCGTATCCAATGCCAACTGTTCAATACGCTTTAACGGCCAGCCGGCCGCATAAAAAGCCGCGACGATACTGCCGCCCGATACACCAACTAAATGCCGGTAACTCAGATTCAGCTCATTCAGGGCTTGCAAAATGCCGATATGGCAACTCAGACGGGTACCACCACCGGACAAAATAGGGACAATTTCTGACGCATTCAGCACTGACATCAAAGCCACCTTAGCAGCAGTATTTCTTCAAGTATGGTGAAACATTGGAGGCTGTCCAGTAACAGATATTTTTTGCAGCCACTAAACCTTTGCCATAAGGTGGACGACTAAGCAAGAAACCCATAATTAGTATCAGGCATGCCTGCAACAGAACAAACGTTATTACAACGAGCCCAGCAAGGTGATCAAAGCGCCTTCGCCCAACTCTACCAGCAGGGTGTTGGCCGGGTTTATGCGATCGCCTGGCGTTTGCTGGCAAACCGCGCCCGGGCAGAAGAGGCGGTGCAGGAGACCTTTTTAAGGGTCTGGCAACAATTGCCTGGCTTTCGGGGCGAGAGTGCCTTTAGCAGTTGGCTACACCGCCTGGCCGTCGGAACCAGTATCGATCTCTGGCGCAAGGATAAAGGCTTACGGCTGGAAGACGGCGAGTCGCTGCCGGAGCTCGGTTATTGCCCCGCCGAACAAGGTGAACAGCAACAGCAATTGGAAAGTGCGATTCAACGTTTACCAGCCCAGGCCAGAGCCGTTTTTGTGTTGTACGCATTGGAGGGTTATCCCCATCAGGAGATCGCCACCTTACTGAATATTGCCGAAGGCAGCAGTAAAGCCCACTACCACCGCGCCCGGCAATTATTGCAGGAGTATCTGAATGAGCACTAAGCAACTCGATGATTTGCTCGCCACCCTGCCACGTGAGCGGCAACCCGAACGGGATCTGTGGCCTGAAATAGCCGTCCGGCTTGCACCACGGCCACAGTCGCGTCACTTCGGCAAACTGGCAATAGCCGCGTCGGTACTGCTGATGCTGCTCTTTAGCTGGCAATGGCCAGAGCGCACCGAGCCTGTGCTGGCCTGGCAGCAGCAGGAACAGCAATGGCAACAGGCGCTAAGCCAACAACTGGCAGAGCTGCAACAGGTCAATCCGGCCTTTGGCGACTGGCAATGGCAGCTGCAGCTGTGGCAGCAAGCCATCAATCAGGTGAAAGTGGCACTGAATTTTTACCCGGACGATCCCGGTCTGCAACACAAACTGGCCTCACTCTATCAACAACAGCTGTCTTATGTTGACTGGTTGGCCTCGACATCTTACTAAAGGAGAACACCATGAAACTGATACAACTCGGCGCCAGCCTTTGTTTACTGCTTGCCAGTAGTCTAAGCCTGGCCGACAGCCGGCAAAGTATTAACGAAGTCCGCACCGTCAGCCCGAATGAGCAGATCAGCCTGGAGGTAATGCGCGGCAAGGTTGAAATCCGTGGCACCAATAGCAACCAGTTCCGGGTGTCCGGTAAACTGGATGAAAAAGCGGAAGGCTTTACCCTCGATTCCAAGGGCGGCTTTACCGGCTTTATCGTGCAGATGCCCCGACAGTTAAGAGAGCAACATCAAGAAAAAGTCCAGGGTTCAGAGCTTGTTATCGAATTACCGGTGGGTAGCTCCGTATCCTTTAAAGGCGTGAATGTCGATGTCAGCCTGACCCAGGTGAACGGCGGCGTGGAAATCAATACCGTCAATGGTGATATCACAGCAGCGCAATTGGATGGCCGGGTCGAGTTGGCGACCGTAAACGGTGCCATTAAAAGCCAGGCATTAAATGGTCAACTGCGCCTGCGGTCGGTAAACGGTAAAATCAGTGATCAAGGCGCGACCGGGCGTCTGAGTGTGGAATCCGTAAACGGCGAAATAGCGCTCAAGAGCAAACCACAAGAGCTGATGGTAACCGTCGTGAATGGCGAAGTGGATTTGGAGTTAACCGATACCGCGCAACTGGAAATCTCTTCGGTAAACGGTAACGTCGAACTGGAGCTAAAAAACCAGAATGCGCCACGTATTAAAGGCTCTTCAGTTAGTGGCAAATTCGAGCTGAAGCTACCTGCCAATCTGGATGCCGCAGTCAGCCTGAAAACCTCCGCTGGCGGCAGTATTAAAAACAGCCTGACCGCCGATCAACCGAGTCGCGCTAAGTACGGCCCGGCCAGCGGCCTGCAATTTACCAGTGGTAAGGGCCTGGGTGTGATTGACATTAACACCGTCAGTGGCCGCATTGAGCTAAAGAAAAACTAATGTCGCCTTATGTTTAGGAATACCGCATAACGCATTACCTGCAGGCCTAACCCAAAACGGTTAGGCCTGCACTGGATGCCGAACCCAATACAGCCACCTTTTTAAAACACTTTTGAAATAAGATATTACATTTAGTTATATTGAAATGCTGTACACAAAAAGTAACAGCACTTATTACAGCTAGGTTACCGGCTGATGATGTTTTTTTGACCATAGTAAAAAAAACCTTTTTCGGAAACGCTGTGCCGATCATGGTGTAACCCAAAGTCGACTGGCTATTTTTCGTCCATTTACAGCTCCCCGCCTTTTCTTTTAAAACTAGTAACAGATGTTGCTGTGGTTTTACAGCATGCAGTCATCCTTCCAGGGAACTCATAACAAGAAACAAGGTAATACTATGCCGAAGAAATATTTCAAACTAAATGCGTTTGCGCTGCTGTGCGTACCCGCTGCACTGCTGGCCAATGCCGCTTTTGCCGACGAGAGTAACCAATATCAGGATGGCCCGGTTACCCGGGTTATTGTTAAGTATAAAGAAAGCCAGACCGATAATCTGACACGCAGTCTGCCGGCAGCCGTCGCTCAACAGCGCCGGGCTGAGCGGATGCAGGCCAAAGCTGAGCGTTTTAGTCAGCGTGCCGGCAAGTCAGTGAAGTTTGTGCGGGAAACCGCATTGGAACGCCATGCGGTATTTAGCGCTGACCGTCGCCTGTCGGCCAAGGAAACAGCGGCACTGCTCAGTCAACTGGCAGCAGATGATGAAGTAGAATTAGTCGAAGAGGATGTGCTGCTACAAGCAGCTCTGACTCCAAACGATACCCAGTATGCCAACCAATGGCATTACTATGAGAATACCGGCGGTATTCGCGCCCCGGCAGCCTGGGACAGAGCTACAGGTCAGGGCGTAGTCGTGGCGGTACTGGATACCGGCTACCGGCCACATGCGGATCTGAATGCCAATATTCTGCCTGGCTACGATATGATCTCCGATACTTTTATCGCCAATGATGGCGGCGGCCGTGACAGCGATGCCCGCGATCCGGGAGACTGGACCAATGCCGGCGAGTGTGGCGGCGGTCAACCAACCTCCTTCCGCGCTTCCAGCTGGCACGGTACGCACGTGGCCGGTACCATTGCAGCTGTTACCAACAATAACACCGGGGTTGCCGGCGTTGCTTATAACGCCAAGATCGTACCGGTGCGGGTATTAGGTAAGTGCGGTGGTTATACCTCTGATATCGCTGACGGTATTATCTGGGCAGCCGGTGGCACTGTGTCGGGCGTACCGGCTAATGCGAATCCAGCCAGTGTCATCAATATGAGTCTGGGTGGCTCTGGTAGCTGTTCTACCACCACTCAGAATGCGATTAACCAGGCGCGCAGCCGTGGTGCTGTCGTTGTTGTTGCCGCCGGTAACAGTAACTCAAACGCCAATAACTTTAACCCGGGTAACTGTGCCGGCGTGGTTAACGTCGCCGCAACCAACCGTCAGGGCGGTCGCGCCAGCTACTCTAATACTGGTACCAGCGTTGATGTCGCAGCACCGGGTGGCCAGATGACCTCAGCCAATGACCCAAATGGCGTGCTGTCTACCTATAACTCTGGCAGCACTACGCCGGGCAATGACAGCTACGGCTACAGTCAGGGTACCTCTATGGCGGCGCCACACGTGGCCGGTGTTGCTGCGCTGATTAAGCAGGTGAAACCCTCTGCCACCCCGGATGAAATTGAGACCATCCTGAAAAATACCGCTCGCAGCTTCCCTGCAACCTGCAGTGGCTGTGGTACCGGCATTGTTGATGCCAATGCCGCAGTGCAAGCTGCTCAGGGTTCCGGCGGTACCGGTAGCAGTAGCACGCTAACTAATCTGTCTGCCACCACCAACAACTGGCTGCATTACACAGTGACGGTACCTGCGGGTATGCGGACGTTAACCGCCAGTATCTCCGGTGGCACCGGCGATGCCGATCTCTATGTTCGTCGCGGCGCCAGACCGACCACCACAACCTATACCTGTCGTCCGTATCTGCAAGGTAACAATGAAACTTGCAATATCAGCAATCCAGCTGCAGACGTATGGCACGTTAGTATCAGGGCTTATAGCAGTTTTACAGGCGTAACCTTAACTGTCAGTTATAATCCTTAAAATCTATAACGGGGTTAAGTTTTAACCCCGTTTTTCTTCACTGTTAAGCCATACTTTCTTGGTGTCAGGATATTTTACACATCAATTTAAAAATAAAAAAATATTCTTATAAAACATAAGATTAAAACAAGGATCGCTTTTTGCATATCGCTTAATACTTTTTTGTTATAGAGCGAAATTATGAAATACTCTCTCAAAGCCTCATTTTTTTCAGTTTTATGTGGTGCCAGCCTGCTGATGTCGGTAGATGCTTCCACTATCAACACCGTAGAAACCTGGAACTTTAAAACCGGCCAGACAGCCAATGGCAATCAAGCTTTAACACTGACATCCAGTGCTGGTAATACGGCTTTTATTTCCGGTTGGTCGTCGAGTCAAAGTAATGCAAATTCAACTGTCACCGCCGCTAAAAAGATGACACTGGATAGTAACTGGGGTATCCAACTCTGGAACAACTCAGACAGCGGCAGCCCTAACCATGCGATTGATAATATGAATGGTTATGACTTTATTTTACTTGAGTTCCCTAACCCGACAGAATTAACCAGCCTGACCAACACCTGGATAGATAGACCGGGCTATGATTGGATTTCGGTTGGTGCTTTTGATGCAAACCCTTTTGCTGCCGGCACCACCAATTGGTTGTCAGTTGCCTCATCGGCTATCGTTACCGCAAGCTACAAAGGGATAGGTACTCAAACGCCTTATGTTTTTGCCAATCACGACTCAATAGTACCGAGTCATAATATTCAAAATGTAAGCAGTAAATTCTGGTTAATCGGTGCTTACAATGCCACCTTTAACGGCGGTAACTGTGGCACGACCTGTTTCGGCGACGCCCTGAAATTTGGCAGTATCACCACCCTGACTAAAACTAATACAACGCCAGAGACAACGCCGATCCCTGCTCCAGGTAGTTTACCTCTTATTTTGATGGCATCCATTTTGTTGTTTCGCCGTTTACGGCGCTAACGCACAAATCCAGTTATTAAAGGGGTGAAAGCCCCTTTTTTGTTTTATCATGGTTATCTTTTAATTCTGATCTGTTCTGTCGGAGTAGTCATGCCTTGCCGTTCAATTATCTTGGGTGCCTGTTTAGTTTTAGCCAGTATTCATGCGCAAGCAAATACCCTTTATAGCTACGAAAAGGCCTATCAGCTGTATCAGCAAGGTGATTACAACACCAGTATTATTCACTTACGTAACCTGCTGCAGCAAAGCCCTGACGATCTTGCTGCACAATTATTATTTGGTCGCATTTTATTATTGCAGCAACAATTCCCCGAGGCACTTAGCGTTTTTGAGGGTGCACTGACTGATGGTGCCGACATTAATTTGATCAGCGATGAGCTAAGCTATTTATATCTGCTATCGAAGCAATTGCAGCAGTTAGAAGGCATAACGCGTTATGGTGAGCTTCGCAACGACAAACGTTTTAACTGGCTGCTGGTTAATGCATCGCTATTGCTTCAGGTAAAACAAACTGAGACGGCCAAGCAACGCTTACTCGAGGCAGAAAAATTAAATCCGAATAGCCCTGAGCTACAAAATGCCTTCGCTGAGTATGCCATTGCAACCGGCAATTATTCTGAAGCCAGCAAGACATTGCTAGCCAATTTACAACAGCACCCAAATCATCTGCAAACCCTGTTGCTACTGGGTAACCTGGAGTTTGTGCAACAATCCTATGCCCGATCGCTAAACTACTACCAGCAAGGTTTAGCACTTGAACCCACAAATCCACTGTTGCTAAGAGGTAGCAGCGCTGCCTATTTCGCCACCGGCAATCTGGCTGATGCATTGGTTGCTCTGGAAAAATTAGGTGAGATGGGTCTGACTGACGCTTATCAACGCTTTGCCCTACCCCTAGTACAAGCCCTGATAAACCAAACGAAAATTGAGCAGCCTGTACAAGAGCTTTTGAGTGATTTAAGCGCCTTACCTGCTGAATACTGGCGCGATAACCCTGAGCAGTTATTTTTAAGAGCTGTCTTATATTACCTTAACAATAGCGAAGAGCTCGCCTTAAAGGATTTTGAGGAGTACCTGAAACACCGTCCTGCCGATCTAAATGCGATTATTATCGTTGCGGAACATTACAGTCGTAAGCAACCGCCATCAGTTACATTAAAGTTTCTCGATGATAAAAAGGCTTATTTCCAGGATTATCCCCCGCTTATCGCCCAACATGTGCTCACCAACATTCGCCTCGGTCGTGTCGCAACGGCGCTGGAAATGTTACAGGAAAAGCGGGCCCGATTTCCTGATAACCCCGAGCTGGCCAGCTTAAGTGCCGAGCTAATCGGTCGGAAAGAGGGTCCGGCCACAGCACTTGCCAGCCTGGAACAATCGGCGCTTAAAGAGTCGGAAAGTACCCTACTGAGCAAGGCTCTCTTTGCGAAAGACAGTAACCAAGGTGAGAAAGCATTGGGTTATGCAAAGCAGTTGCTTGAGCTAAAACCTGCAAATCTGGATTACCAGAATTTGTATGCCGGACTGCTGCTCGCAGCAGGACAACTCAGCGAGGCAGAACAGGTAGTGGCATCCATCCTTGCAATACAACCTGACTTCTTCGCTGGCTTGATTACCAAAGTTAATCTGTTAAAAGCACAACAACAACACCAGGATGCTAATCGCTTGCTGCTCGAACTTTTAAAACGGCAGCCACAAAACGAAATACTTAATGTGTTGAAAGCCAGTGTTGAATTTCAGCTAAATGAACATACCCTGGCTGAAGACCGGCTGATTAAAATTCTGAATCGGCAACTCTACCGTCCCGCTTTGATGGTTCTGTTACAGTATTATCTGAACACTAATCAAGCCGACAAGGCATTATTTCAATTGCGCCAGGCCTTACGCCGCGATTTTTCAGCGCTCGATCTATTGTTACTTGAAGCAGAACTGCTGATAAATACCGCTCAGCAAACTGCTGCAGTTGAAAAAATTCACAACATCTTACTGCGACCAGATTTACCCGCTCCCGTACTGGAAAAAATAAGTCAACTCCAGTCGCAGATTGCGCTGCCCGAGGCCGCTTACAAAACATTAGAGCGTGCCCAAAAGCTGTCGCCGGATAACTCTCAGTATGAGCTAGAGCTCATCGATATTTTGTTAACTATTGATCCAGGCAAGGTTGCCGCCAGATTAGACCGCTTTAAAAGAGCACAAGGCGAAACCGCAGATTATTTTTATTTAAAAGCGATGCTTGAAGAGGTGCAAGGTGAACCGGCAAAAGCGTTCTCCAGCTATACCCGCAGTGTCAACCTGGCGCCGGGATTCAGGCGGGCCTGGGCGAATTTATATGAACTGAGTCGTCAGACACAGTTTAGTGACGCATTCACCAAGCTTACTGCAACTCAACTCAGCAGCAGAGCAGAGGATTACTGGCTGACAAGGTTGGCTGCCGAGCACGCAATCAATCATCAAGACTGGAACACTGCGATACGCCTCTATCAATATTTACTAGAGAGGAATCAATATCAGAACGACGTGCTACTGCATAACAACCTTGCGAACGCGTTTTTATTTAGTGATGTTGCGGCAGCACTAAAGCATGCTGAATACGCCTCGCAATTAGCTAAAAATGAACCGCTAGTGTTAACCACTTACGCCAAAGCTTTGCTGGCAAATAGCCAACCTGAGTCAGCGCTGGCTGCCTTACGCCAAGCCTACGCGCAGCGCAGCAGTCATACTGAAGTTAACCTGCTATTGGCAGAGAGCCTAGTCAAACTAAATCGTCGACCAGAAGCCAAACCCTTTTTAACAATGGTAATTGAGCAATCCAACGACGCTGCGGAGCGAAAAAAAGCACAACAGCTACTGGCCGAATAAACTAATCAGCAAAGCTGATCTTACCCATAGTAATAGCCGGCATAGCTCCACCGGTCGCAGTAAAGGTGTCAGCGGTGCCGGCGACACTTTCATTCGCCAGCAAGGCAAATAATACGGCTTCTTTGGCGTCCGGCAAAATCGCCAACTCAGCGGTAGTTCGCAACGGAAACTGTGGCAATTGCTGCTGAATTTGCTGCATTAACAGCGGGTTATGGATACCGCCGCCACTGGCGTAAATAACAGTAGGCTGTGCTGCTACCGTTAGCTGCTGTACTAAACGCACAATGGCTGTCGCACTAAAGCAGTTTAACGTGGCCAGCACATCTGCCGGGCTTAGTGCGGTACAACCACTTTGTTGCTGCGCCTGCTGCAGGTATTGCAAATTAAACACTTCAGGCCCGGTGGTTTTGGGTAAACTCAGGCTGAAAAACGGATGCTGCAGTAGCGCCGCCAATAATGCCGGCGCCACCTTACCACTGCTGGCAATTCTGGCATCGGCATCATATTGCAAGGCAGGGTAATGCTGCCGGACATAGGCATCCATTATGGTATTTCCCGGTCCGAGATCCGTACTAAATACTTTGCTCAGATCGGCATCTGCCGGCAAATAGGTAAGATTAGCAATACCACCGATATTAAGCAGAATACGGTTTTCCTGAGCGGAGCCAAAGAGTAAATAATCACCATAGGCCGCCAGTGGTGCGCCTTCGCCGCCAGCCGCGATATGTTTTTGCCGAAAGTCACTGACGGTAATAATGCCGGTATGCACCGCAAGGTGATCACCATCTCCCAGTTGCAAGGTAGCATTGCCCCACGCCGGATCCTGATGCTGCCGCAACGGGCAGTGATAGACGGTCTGACCGTGGCTGGCGATCAGATCCACCTCTGATGCCGGCACCTGCCAGTCGCGTAACGCCTGATTGATCATAGCCGCATGCTGCAGGGCAATCCACGGATGTAATAGCGTTAATTGCTGTAAATCAACCTGCCGTTTGGCAAATACCGCCTGCACCCGGCTGCGAAATTCATCCTGATAAGGCACGGTGATAAACTGCTCGACGGTGACGCTGGTATGCTGGCCGCTACCACTAATTAAGCACAGCGCAATATCCAGCCCATCTAACGAAGTCCCACTCATTAAACCGATAATGCGGCGGCTGGGTTTGGCGGCCAGTTGATATAACTTGGTTATGTGACTATGCATGCGTAGCGCATCCTTAATTTTTTTCTAAAACAACAACACCAGGCGCCGCTTTCGTTCGTATACTTACGCCG